>Ga0206875_1231_pt1 | contig 11741 bp, 9 predicted proteins | sample Alteio_BWOrgCont_9_FD_152616 | JGI IMG/M metagenome (GOLD analysis project Ga0206875, IMG submission 152616) | Enriched cells from forest soil in Barre Woods Harvard Forest LTER site, Petersham, Massachusetts, United States -... | ecosystem: Environmental > Terrestrial > Soil > Temperate forest > O... | reverse complement strand
CTTAATGGGCGAGATGGTGAGCGAGACGTCCATGAGCTCGCCGTTTTTCTTGACGCGCGTGGTCTCGAAGTGCTCGATGCGTTCGCCGGAGATGAGCCTGGAGATGATGGCCGGCTCTTCGCTGTGGAGGTTGGGCGGGATGAGCTTGAGGACGGACGAGCCGACGATCTCGTCCTCGGTGTAGCCAAAGAGGCGAACCGCAGCGGGATTCCAGCTCATGATGGTGCCGTCAAGCAGACGGCGATCTACCCATTCTTCGAAACCGGGAAAGACCGCTTCGACAGCGGGCAAAAGGCGCTGCGCTCCATGGCGGAAATGACCGGCGGCCGCGTGTTTTACGAGCAGGGCAGCACGAATCTTCGATCGTCCATTCTCCAGCTTGATGACGATCTCCTCGATCGCTACACGCTCGTATACCGGCCTGTGAACCTCCGGCCCGATGGAAAATTTCACACAATCAAGCTGAGTGCGCCACAGCGCGACGCTACATTTCTCGTGCGCAGCGGCTACTACGCGGAGAAGTGAACTAGTCTGCTTTCGCGCTCTGCGGCAGCTGCGCATCAATCCAGTGGTTTACTCGCATCTCCAGCAGGTCCAGCGGCATCGCTCCACCGTTCAGGATCTCATCGTGGAACGCCTTGATGTCGAACTGCTGGCCCAGCTTCTCCTTCGCGCGCTCGCGCAGCTTCCGGATCGTCAGCTCGCCCATCTTGTAAGCCAGCGCCTGACCCGGCCATGCGATGTAGCGATCGGTTTCCGTCTGCGCGACGGCATCGTTTACATCGTTCTCGTGCATGTAATCGATCACCTGCTGCCGCGTCCATCCTTTGTCGTGGATCCCCGTATCCACCACCAGCCGCACAGCGCGGAACAGCTCTGAGTTCAGCCGTCCATAATCCGACCCCGGGTCTTTGTAAAATCCAATCTCCTTGCCCAGCGACTCCGCATACAGCGCCCAACCTTCGGTATATGCCGAATACCCTCCCCGCAGCCGGAACTTCGGCAGCCCAGTCAACTGCTGCGCCACCGAAATCTGCAGGTGATGCCCCGGCACGCCCTCGTGGTACGCCACAGCCTCATCCAGGATCATCGTTCGCGTCGTCGGGTTTGCCACCGCCACCACCACGCGTCCCGGCCGCTTCCCATCAGGAGACCCCGCGTTGTAGTGCGTCGCCTCCGCCGCAGCAAAACTCGGCATCGGCTCTACTGACACCGGCCCCTTCGGCAGTAGCCCAAACAGCTCCGGCAGCTTCGGCTCCATTTCGTCAATGTGCCGCTTGAAATCCGCCACAATCTGCTCTTCACTCGTCGGCTTCCACTTCGGGTCCGCATTCACCGCTGCGCGGAAGCTCACCAGGTCCTTGTAACCCTGCGCCTTGGCCAGCGCCGTCATCTCCGCGGTAATCCGCGCCACTTCCTTCAACCCCAGCTCATGCACCTCTGCCGGAGAAATGTCTACGGTCGTCATCGCCTTCACTGCCTCGGCGTAGCGTCGCTTCCCGTCCGGCAGGCTCTCGATGGAAAGCTCCGGCCGCCCCTTCGGTGCATATTCGTTGGTCAAAAAATCCGCAAATTTCTTGTACGCCGGATTCACATCCGTATTCACCGCCGCGGTCATTTCGTCGGTAAGTTTCTTCTTCTCCGCGTCAGTAAAGCTCGCCGGAAACTTCTTCAGCGGTAACAAAAACGGGTTCGCTGCAATTACCCCTGCGCATTGCCCTGCCAGCTTCTCCGCAATCAGCTTCGGAGGCATCAAGCCGTCCTTCTCGCCCGCGCGCATCACCTCTGTCGTCTGTGCCAGCACCTTCGGAACCTGCTTCAGCCTAGCAATGTAGTCCTCGTAGTGCTGCACGCTGTCCAGCGGTACGCTCAGCGGCAGGTCGGCCAGCCCGGTGTGAATCCCTTGCTGCTGGTTGATCGGCATCTCGTAATTCTTCATCTCATAGTCAATGTCCGCGCGCTCCAGCCGCCGCTGCAGCAGCTCATGCGAAAGCCGGTCGCTCTCATTCATCCCCGCCGTCGGAATCGCCTTCAGTCGCTTCAGGAACGCATCGTTCTCCGCGTGGACTCGCGCAATCTCAGCCAGCGACGCATCGCCCAGCAGCGCGTTATAGCGATAGTCGCCCACACTCGTTGCCTGCGTCGGTGAGTTTTTCAGCCCCGCCTGGTAGAACTCCTCAAACAGCGCGTTCTGCGCCGCCACGCGCTCCGTCACGGGCGTCACCTGCGCCCACGCGCACACGCCACTCACACTGACTGCCGCCACAATTGCCCATAGCTTCCGCATGTCGAAAAGGTATCACCGTTTCCGGTTCACCTCGCATAAAATCAAAGCCCATGCAGTGGATTTACTCTCTTCCCAACTGGCTCGCCGGCATCGTCGTCGTCCTTATCTTCAACGCGCTCGGCATTGCCGGCCTCTACGCCACTCGCGGCTGGGTACGCCGCCGCCACGTCGTCAACCACTCGCATAATGACATCGTCAGCTACTTCCTCGCCGCCGTCGTCGTCTTCTACGGCATCACTCTAGGCCTGCTCGCCGTCAGTTCCTGGACCAACTATTCGCAGGTCGAAGACCGCGTCGATACCGAAGCCGAAATCATCTCCAGCCTCTATCGCGATCTCGGCCCTTACCCCGAGCCCGTTCGCTCTGCTCTCCGCACCGACCTCCGTGACTACGCGCGCGAAGCCGTTGATGTTGCCTGGCCCCTCCAGCGCCAGGGCATCGTCCCTGGAAAATCAGTGCGCAGCCTCGATAGCTTCCAGGAGTCACTCAGCAGCTTCCAGCCTGTCACCCCGGCCCAGCAGATTACCCAGGCCGAGGTCCTGCGCCAGTTCAATTCCCTCGTCGAAGCCCGCCGCGCCCGCCTCAACAGTGTCCGCTCTCGCATGCCTCGTCCTCTCTGGATCCTCGTCATCAGCGGCACGCTCATCACTCTCGCTGTCACATTTTTCTTTGATACACAAAGCTTCAGCATGCACTTCTGGCTCACCGTTCTGCTCGCCACGCTGCTTGCCCTCATGATCTTCCTCATCAGCGTGCTGGATTCCCCCTTCCGCGGCCGCTCCGGCGTCAGTCCCGCGCCGTTCGAGATGGTTTCCCACGAAATGGCCCACGAAGCCGCCTCGGGACAATGACTCTGCGCCATCCTTCACCGGTCGCGTAAAATCGAACTACCGCCGCACGATCTTTCAGGAGCCATCCCTGCACGCACTTCTCCACTCCCTCGCGCTCTTTTTCAGCTCCCAGCACGGCCTCCTCGGCGTCGTGAAGAGCCTCTCCGGTCAGACCTCCCGCGCGCGATTCCTCCATGGCACCTACCGCTGGAACACATTCGACACCTCCCTCCTCATCCCCTATTTCGTCGTGATGATCATCCTCGCCTTCTACGGCATCCATCGTTACCAGCTCGTCTGGCTTTACTACCGCAACAAGCGCAACGCCGCCAAATCCAGCGAACCGCCCAGCCGCTTCGATGACGACCAGCTCCCCTTCGTCACCGTTCAGCTTCCCATCTTCAATGAGCAGTTCGTCATCGACCGGCTCCTCGACGCCTGCTGCCGCCTCGACTATCCCCGCGACCGCTTCGAAATCCAGCTCCTCGACGACTCCACCGACGAAACCCGTGAAGTCGCCGCCGCCATGGTGCAGCGCTTCGCAACCGGCACGTCAGAGCTTGCGCCGCAGCCCGTCTACTACATCCATCGCACCAACCGCCACGGCTACAAGGCCGGCGCTCTCGAAGAAGGTCTCAATACCGCCAAGGGTCAGCTCATCGCCATCTTCGATGCCGACTTCGTCCCTCCGCCGCAGTGGCTTCGCCAGATCGTGCATCATTTCGCCGAGCCCGGCGTCGGCATGGTCCAGACTCGATGGACGCACCTCAACCGCAACTACAGCTTCCTCACCCAGGTTGAAGCCATCCTTCTTGACGGCCACTTCGTCCTCGAACACGGCGGCCGCAGCCGCGCCGGCGTCTTCTTCAACTTCAACGGCACCGCCGGCATGTGGCAGCGCAAAGCCATCGAAGAAGCCGGCGGCTGGCAGCACGACACCCTCACTGAAGACACCGACCTCAGCTATCGCGCGCAACTGAAAGGTTGGAAGTTCAAATATCTGCAGGACGTCGAATGTCCCGCCGAGCTGCCCATCGAGATGACCGCCTTCAAAACCCAGCAGGCGCGCTGGGCCAAGGGCCTCATCCAGACCGGCAAGAAAATTCTTCCCAGCGTCATGCGTTCCGATGCGCCCTTCCACACCAAGCTCGAAGCCTGGTACCACCTCACCGCCAACATCAGCTATCCGTTGATGATCGTCCTCTCCACGCTGCTCATGCCTGCCATGATCATCCGCTCCTGGCAGGGCCCGCTGCAGATGCTGCTCATCGATCTCCCGCTCTTCATGGCCTCCACCATGTCCGTCTCCAGCTTCTACCTGGTCAGCCAGAAAGAGCTCTTCCCGCGCACCTGGTACAAGACATTTCTCTTTGTGCCATTCCTCATGGCGCTCGGCATCGGCCTCACCATCACCAACACCAAGGCCGTGCTGGAAGCGCTCGTCGGTCACAAGTCAGCCTTCGCCCGTACACCCAAATACCGAGTGCAGAACAAGGGCGAGGCCTCCGCAGCCAAGCGCAAATACCGCAAGCGCCTCGGCATCATCCCCTGGATCGAGCTCATCATCGGCTGTTATTTCGCGTGGACGGTCTACTACGCCATCACCACGGAGAACTACTTCACCGTGCCCTTCCTTCTGCTCTTTGTCCTCGGCTACTGGTATACCGGCCTGCTCAGCATCTTCCAGGGTCTCTTCGAGCGCCGCGGAGATACCGGCAACGAGTTCCACGAAAAACCCTACCCCGTCGGCATCTAACGATTGCGATTCTCGCGCCTCGCACTGACAACTGACAACCTTCAATTCACCGGCTGCAAATTCTTCACGCTGCTCGTCGCCACTTCCACCGCGCCGATCTTGTTCGAAGGCACATCCTGGAACCCGATCCGCAGCATGCTGTCCGTCCCAGCCGGCGCACTCACCTCCACATGCACGCCTACAGGGTTCTTCTCGAACTTCTCATAGGCGTCCTGCGTCAGGTTCAGTGTCAGGTCCTTGGATGCCTTATTGATCACCTTGCCGTCCGGCGTGTACACATACACCGCCAGCGCAATCGCTCCGGTATAGTTCCCGTTTGCCTGCTTGATCAGCGTAAAGAATTTCGGGACCGCCGCGACGTCCACATCGAACCGTCGATACGGCGGCGCCAGCGGGGCCTTCGGGTCCAGCATGTTGCCCGCCGCCAGCGTATCGTCCGGCCGCGTCGAGTGCGGAAGCACCCGCGCTGTAAACAGAATGTCCGTCGGCATCGGTGCGCCGCGCGTCATCGCTTCGCGCGCGTAGTTGTGCGCCTGCTGTTGCGGCGCAAAGTTCGCCGTTGAGACCGTCCCCGACCCCGTCTTGTACTCCGGCTGCTTCGTATCTTCCGCGAAATAGCCGCGGCGGTACGAAAGCGTATAGCCCGCCTTCGCCGGCGCCCCATTCAGCGTTACCTGGATGCTTCTCCACTCGCCGTCATTCTTCTGTTCGCTCGGTGTATACGCCAGCGTGTAGTAATTCGCGCCATTGTTGATCGCCTCGGCCACCGCTTGCGTCAAGTTGTTGCGGTTATAGAGCGGCTCTCCTCCCGTGTCGGACGCAAACGCCTGCATCGTCGAATGTGTCTGGTCCATGTTGTTTTGAAAAGTCCGCGTGCCGGCCGTCAATGCGGCCATTTGGTTCGCGCTTCCCGCCGTGTTCCCAGCCTGCATCCCCGTATTCGTCATCACTCCGCGCGGGTCCAGTGGATATACCGAAATCTGCGCCTGCGTCAGCAGATTCACCATCAGCCGAAATTCACTGTCGTCTTCTTTGGGGATATTCGTCTGGTTCTGCCAGCCCACATTCAGATCCACGCCCAGCGGAAATGCTTCCGAACACCAGATCACATTCTTGCGTCCCGGCATATTCTCCAGCCAGTGCCCCAGCGCATCGAACGCTGCAATTGTCCCCAAAATCCGGTTCGTTGTCTGAAAATTCGACGCCTCATCCAGAAATTGCTGCGTATTCGCACTCGTCAGCGCTGAGCCACCGTCAGAAGTCGTCAGCCCCATCCCGGCCGGTGCATTGAGATCGGTCAGAGCGTTCGTCAGCGTGGCCTCACTGGTTGAGTCGTTGGCCAGTAGCGGCGATACACGCCCGTCCTTCATGTTCGCAAACAATGCTTGCAACACCTTGGGATCTGACGTGAAACCCTGCAGGAAGTAGAGCTGTCCCGCCAGGCCGAACACCGCCACGCGCGTCCCTGGCGTCATGTTTTTCACATAGTCTGCCAGTTGCTTCCGCAGGTATCCCTGGTCCTGCAGCGGTGTGTTCAGTCCATCAATCAGCAGAATGTTCAGCGGCCCCTTCGCCGGCACAGGCGTGTAGTTCGTAAAGCTTCCCGCGGGCAACTTCGGCATTGGTGGCACCGCCGGTGGAGTCGGTGGCGTCGCATATTCATCGAACGCTCTCAGCGTCTGCGAGGTATGCGCCTCGGATACCGTGAAGTCTTCGCGCTTGAGCCCATTCACCGGGTTGCCCTTCTTGTCGTGCACCGTCACATCCACGATCACCAGCTGCGTGCCGGTATGCAGCACCGTCGCTCCCGGCGGCGGCCCCTGCCGCTGCTGCAGTTGCGTCGGCGCTCCACTCATCGAAGGTGCGGGAGCCTGCTGCGGTGCGTGCTGTCCTTTCGCAGTGCCTATCCCTGCACAAACGCACAACACCAATGCTCCCGAACGTCGCATCGAAATACTCATCATGGCTCCCAAAAACTCAGTTGTCCGTTTCGGCAATAGCGCCAACTAGCGGCGTTCAACAGCGTCTTCATCTTACGTCCGAATCCACACCCGCGAAGACACACGTCCTCTCGCTCTGACGTATCCTCTGCTTGTAAAGATTCACTCCCAACAAAAGAAAGACCCGCCAATCGGCGGGCCTCCTTGTCTTTCACACCTCACTAGAATCGGATGCCAACCTTGATAGGCATATAGAGCGTGTGGTTGCTGTTGGCAGGAAAATCGTTGGCCACCAAGTAGTTGTTGGGGCTGCTGTTCATATTCGCAACAGTGATGCCGGCACGCGCCGAATTGTCGACAAACACATACCGCACCTCAGCATAAAGGCGCTCGCCGGAGAACCGCGAGAACTTGTACGTCACGCCCAGGCCGCCGTTGAAGCCGGCGGCATTCGACGTGTAGTGGTCAATCACCTGGTTCGCCGTGTAGGAGATCGGTCCATAGAAAGGATCGAAGTAAGTTCCCATCTCCGGCGTTAGAAAGTTCGAAACCTTGTGATAGAAGCCCACGCCTTCCACTGCGTATATGCCCCATGAGTCGCCCTGCGAAAATGTCTCCGTCGGTTCAATAGCAAAGTTCCACACGTGCATGTTGCCATCTAGCGGATTCGGCGCCACGGCGCATCCAGTCGTGCTGCCGGCGCAACCCGGGTTCGCCGTGTTGTACTGGTTCGCCATCGTGGAGTACACCTGCTCTTCATTGTTCAGCGTCGCGCTCGACATGCCGAAGTGGTCATAGTCAAACTCGATCGGCACCGCGAATCTCTTGCTGAACTGCCGTCCAAACCCGCCCTGGAATCCCCAGCTCGGCGTAAATGTGGTGTTCGTCGTGCCTACCGGCAGCGCCAGTCCCCCACCGCCGTAAAAAATCCAGCGGTTCGACCCATCCGCGTTCGTGTTCCCTCCGCGATACCGCGGAGCGCCGCTCCGGCTCCCGCTTCCATACTGCATCGCGTTCAGAAAGTCGAACGGCTTCACATTCATCGCCAGATTCACATTCGGCGGCGCCACGTTCTGGTCTGCACTCGAGGAGTATGCAGGCAATGCCGTATTGAGCATCGTCGTTGCCGTTGTGCCTGTTGCATCGCTCGTCTGCGCGTTCACCACCGCGGCACCGCAGCCAAAAGCCACCGTCACTGCCAGGGCTGCGCGCAAAAATGAGGAAGACTTGCTCAGAATAGACATCTTTGTGGACTCCTTAATTGTTGAAGGTACAACACTGACTCGAACCCGTTTGTCTTTACTTTGTTGCTCTGTTGTTCTTTCTTCGTTTACCGATTTTCGGGCTATCAAAAATCGCGATCCAAGCCGCCCGGTGCGAATCGAAACCTGTCCTACTCCTAGGACGAAGATTTTTGCCATCCGGATGCAAATCCCTCCAATATCCCTCGTGATCGCCCGGATTCGCCGCCTCCAGGCAGCCGACGTTTGCTCAAAAGTCTCAGCCTATCAATATCTTACCCCACCTCTCGTACACTGAAGCTGGCCATGTCTTCAATCGCCGCCAACCTCCAGCAAATCCACAGCCGCATCGCCGACGCCTGCGCCCGCGCCCATCGTTCGCCCGCCGAGGTCGCCCTCATGGCCGTCAGCAAAATGCACCCTGCCTCCGTCATCCTTGAGGCCCACGCCGCCGGCCAGCGTCTCTTCGGCGAAAACCGCGTCCAGGAATGGCAAGCCAAATTCGCCTCGCTTGCAGATCCCTCCTCCTTTGCGAAACTTTCCTCTGACTTCGCGCCCCTTGCGTCAAAGGCTCTCCCCAATCCCGCCACGGACATCGAAGTTCACCTCATCGGCCCGCTCCAAAACAACAAAACCACCAAGGCCGCCGAGCTCTTCCACGCCGTCGATACCCTTGACTCTCTCAAGACCGCCGAACGTCTCAACGCCGCCGCTGCTCCCCTCCACAAAACTCTCCCTGTGCTCATCGAGGTCAAGCTCTCTCCCGAAGAAACCAAGCACGGCCTCGCTCCCAGCGAGATTCCCGCCCTCCTCGCCGCGCTCACCCCGCTCGCTCATCTCCGCGTCTCAGGATTGATGACCGTCCCGCCATGGAGTGAAGACCCTGAAACTGCCCGCCCTTACTTCCAGCATCTCCGCCGCTTGCGCGACGAAAACATCGATGCTCATCCCACGCTCACGCAGCTCTCCATGGGCATGTCCAATGATTTCGCCGTCGCTATCGAAGAAGGTTCCACCACCGTCCGTATCGGCACCGCCATCTTCGGCAAACGCGCGTACACCTGAGCGCCTCAACTGAACATGTCATCCTGAGCGAAGCGAAGGACCTGCTTTCGTTGGCAGAGGCACAATCCGGGTGCCCCATTCATGCGCAGTCTATCGCGCATGAGTGGGATCGCACAGTTTTGATTGAGACTACTTCTTGCGCTTCACCGTCATCGCGATTCCCACAATCGTCGCCGTGGCCGCGCCCGCAAACAGCCCACCCGCAGCAGCGCCCAGGTGCACCTGCATCTCATATCCTTTGTTCCTCACCGTCGTCTCGCGCACGATCAGCCGGTCTACGCACCACCCCACAGCGAACGCCACCACAAGGATCACCGTCACTCGAAACAGATAGCGCATCGCCTTCCGGGCTCCCTTACTTCGTCATAATCTCCGCCGTCTTCCTCACCGTCAATCCATCGCCGGTTTCGGCCTTGAAAGTTACGTCGTCAAACGTCAGCTTGGCGTAAGCAATCTCCATGCCGCCGTGCCCTTCTACGTGCACGTTCTTCAGGGTCACGTCGAACACCGGCGACTCCGGCAGCCCCACAATAATCCCGTCCGAAGCGCTGTTCACCGCATGCACATTCTCCAGGTGAATATCGTGGAACTTCGGCGTCAGTCGCGTTACTGGCGCCGGCGCCACATCGCCCTCCGGTGCTTTGCTGCTCGGATAGTACTCCGTAATGAAGATGGCGTTCTTCACCCCGTCCATCTCGATGTCCTTGAACGTAATGTCGCTCACATCCTGGCCGCGGTCGCGCGCAGCCTTGATCCGGATTCCGTTGTCTGTTCCCTTGAAGTGGACACGCTCCACATGGACATGGTGCACACCACCCGCAACCTCGCTCCCAATCGAAATCCCATGCCCATGCTCGAACGTGCAATCTGTAATCGTGATGTACTCGCTCGGCGCATCCGGCCCCGGTGAATTAATTGCGCCGCTCTTGATCGCAATATTGTCATCGCCCGTCGACACAAACACGTGGTCGATCACAATATGGCTCGAGCTGAATGGATCGATCGCATCCGTATTCGGTGAAAGCGGCGCCAGCACTTTCATATTCTTAAAGCTCAAATCATCCGAGTAGTTCGGCACAATCTGCCAGAAGCCCGAGTTCTGCACGGTCACATTCTCCATGTGTACGTGCTTGCAGTGGTCGAACAAAATCCCCATCGGCCGCGGATGGTCCGTACCCAGCACGCCCGAGTCCCTCACACCCTTCACGTAGTCCCACCAGATCTTCCCGTTGCCGTCGATCGTCCCTCCGCCGGAGATCGTCACGTTCTCCGCGTTCACCGCACTCACCAGCGGCTGTACCGTCTGCAAGCGCGCGAACGTAAAAGCCGGATAATCCCCTCTGTCCGGCGACCCCAGCAGCATCGCGTTCGGCGCAATGCTCAGAGTGATGTTCGACTTCAGCGAGATCGGCCCGCTCAGGTACGTCCCATCGGTCAGCAGCACCACGCCGCCGCCCTTGTTCGCCGCGCACGAGTCAATCGCCTTCTGGATCGCCGCCGTGTCCTTGTCCACGCCCTTGCCGATCGCCCCGAAGCTGCGCACGTCGCACACCTTGCCCGCCGCCGCCGACGCCCACGCACCCTGCGCCATCATCAAACCCACCGCCACAATCGCCAAAACCCGCATCGCGCACCTCAATTTAATCTGTCTGACAGCTCGCCAGCCATCTTACACGCCGCACGCGTCCAACCCCCACCCTCCATCGTCTCTCTGTTAGCATGTTTCCGGCTGCAGACTTCTCCCGCTTAGGAGCAAAGGTCATGCGCGTCCCACTCCTGGTCCTCGCACTTCTCTTCACCGCCCCAGCCTTCGCCCAGGTGGTGTTGCTCAGCGTCCCGGCCCCCAGGTTAGTTAGCCCCTCCACTCCCAACCCTGACTTTCCCCTTCGCGTATCGCTCCGCGTTCACGGCAACACCTGGGACTATACCTACGAGTACTACGCTGGCCATGGCAAGTTTCAGATAGCCTCTTCCGATCCCGCTACGCCTGCCAGGACCTTCAATTTCGAGTACCAGTGCGGCTTCACCTTCCTCAAGCCTGCCTTGAATCAATTTCAGGCCCGCTGGATCAAGCCGGACAAAACTCTCCAGATTCTCCTCTACGATCCCGGCCGTCCCGAAAAACCCCGCACCTGCAACTTGACTGCATCCACCAAGCCGTTCCCTCACATTCCACGTTGGGTGGCCGAGCCAGTGGCGTGGTGACTGTCTGCCGGCCGGGTGGCCCATTCATGCGCAGTCTCATCGCGCATGAGTGGGATAGCACAATGCCCGCACCGTCCACTTACCACTAGCCACTCCCCCATCACCGCGCATATTCTAGCCGCACCATGCTGCGCACTTTAACGCTCTCCCTCCTCCTCACCGCCACTCTGTGTGCATCCGCCCAGACCTGGACCGCCGGAAAGATCAACTTCAACCACCCCGGCGACTTCACCCAGCAGCAGCTTGAAGACGACGCCGGCATCCACGCCGGCTCAACCTTCACCACAGACGACCTCGGTAAATCCGCACAGAAGCTCGCCGACACCGGCTTCTTTGACAACGTCGGCATCACCCTCGACGGCCCCATCAAATCCATCACCGTCAACTTCGACATCACGCCCATCGATCGCTCCCGCC
>Ga0206875_1230_pt1 | contig 11763 bp, 9 predicted proteins | sample Alteio_BWOrgCont_9_FD_152616 | JGI IMG/M metagenome (GOLD analysis project Ga0206875, IMG submission 152616) | Enriched cells from forest soil in Barre Woods Harvard Forest LTER site, Petersham, Massachusetts, United States -... | ecosystem: Environmental > Terrestrial > Soil > Temperate forest > O... | reverse complement strand
ACGGTTAAAAAGCCTTGATTTGGGGAGGGGTTTGGGCTAAACAGCAGCCCCTTAACCATAATTCTCAATCTTTATTTGAACGCGGAGCGTGCCATGAAAGCAAATATTCACCCGGATTATCATACGATTACTGTCGTTATGACCGACGGCACCAAATACGAGACGCGTTCCACCTGGGGTAAGCCCGGTGACGTGCTGCAGCTCGATGTCGATCCCAAAACCCACCCGGCATGGGTTGGCGGTGTCAATCTGCGCAAGACCGGCCAGATGGAGAAGTTCACCAATAAATTCGCCTTCCTCGATAAGGGCGCTGCCGCTCCGAAGAAAGAAACTGCGCCTCAGCCGTCAGAAAAGAAAGAAGCGAAAGCAGAAGTAAAAGCGGAAGCAAAAGTAGAAAAGAAGGAAGCCAAAGCCGAGAAGAAAGATAAAAAAGAAGACAAGAAAAATTAGATCGGCACACTGTTTAATCATGCTTTCTTAAAGGCGACGTAGTAATGGAAAGTCCTGCAAAATTCATACGGGAAGTGCGTCAGGAGGTGAATAAAGTCACCTGGCCGACACGCAAGGAAACCACCACTTCGACAATCATGGTGCTGGTCATGGTGATGATTTCAGCGCTTTTCTTCTGGCTTGTGGACAGCGTTATTTCAGTGGCTGTCAGCAAGATTCTCGGGCTTGCATCATAAAAGGAACGTAACTCATGGCAATGCGCTGGTACATCATTCACGCTTATTCGGGCTTCGAAAAGAAGGTCGCACAGTCGATCAAGGAATCGGCCGCGCAGCGTGGCATATCGAACATGTTTGAGGACGTGGTCGTCCCGACGGAAGAAGTGGTCGAAGTGCGCCGCGGCAAAAAGACGAGCGCCGAGCGCAAATTCTTCCCCGGCTATGTGCTGGTGAAGATGGAACTCACGGATGAAACCTGGCATCTGGTGAAGACCACCCAGAAAGTCACGGGCTTCTTAGGCGGCAGTGGTAAGCCCCAACCCATTTCTGATGCCGAAGCCGATGCTATTTTCCGTCAGGTCAAGGAAGGCATTGAACATCCCAAGAGCTCCGTCGTTTATGAAATCGGCGAGTCGGTCAAGGTTACGGAAGGTCCGTTTGAATCCTTTATCGGTGTGGTCGAGGAAGTCGATAGCGATAAGAGCCGGGTCAAGGTGGCAGTATCAATTTTCGGCCGCGCAACCCCGGTGGAACTCGAATTCACGCAGGTGGAAAAGGCGTCGTAGGCGAGTCTACGAACCCAAGAATCTACGAAAATTACTAGGCTTTATTCGTAAATTCGTAGATTCGAGATTCCTCTTGCGAAGAGCAGGGTTTGGCGCTATAAAACGCCCCCTTTCAACGAGAAAGCATGGACTATGGCCAAGAAAATAGCAGGTTACATCAAATTACAGATTCCGGCCGGTAAGGCCAATCCGTCCCCTCCCGTGGGTCCGGCGCTGGGTCAGCGCGGCCTTAACATCATGGAGTTCTGCAAGGCGTTCAATGCTGCCACGCAGAAGGAAGAGCCGGGGATGCCGATTCCGGTCGTCATCACGGCCTATCAGGACCGTACGTTTTCGTTTATCACCAAGACTCCTCCCGTTTCCTATTTCCTGAAGAAAGCCGCCAAGATTGAGGCCGGCTCGCATACTCCGGGCAAGGGCGACACGGTGGGCAAAGTCACCTGGGATCAGCTGCGTGAGATTGCGAAAGTCAAAATGAAAGATCTGAATGCCCATGACGTTGAGGCGGCCTGCCGCATGCTGCGCGGCTCTGCACTCGCGATGGGGCTTGAAGTCATCGGCGAACCCAAAGCGGCATAATGAAAGCGGCATATCATGGCAAAGAAAAAAGAAGAATCCGCCACGGCGGCTAAAGGCAAAAAAGAAAAAGTCATCGGCGGCAAGCGTTATGCTGCCGCAGCGAAGCTCATTGACCGCAGCAAGTCCTATACGCTTGCGGATGCAGTGAAGCTCGTCAAGCAGGGTGCAAAGACCAAGTATGACCAGACGGTGGATATTGCCATCAACCTTGGCGTTGACCCCAAGCAGTCCGACCAGCAGGTGCGTGGCATGGTTGCGATGCCCAACGGTATCGGCAAGACGATTCGCGTTGCAGTATTCGCACGCGGCGACAAGGCTGCGGATGCCCTCAAGGCAGGTGCCGACCTCGTAGGCGCTGACGATCTGGCCGAGAAGATTCTCAAAGGCGAAATGAATTTTGACCGCTGCATTGCAACGCCCGACATGATGGGCGTGGTAGGCAAGCTTGGTAAAGTCTTAGGTCCACGTGGCCTCATGCCCAACCCGAAGCTTGGCACCGTGACCCCCAACGTCGTAGAGGCAGTGAAAGTTGCCAAGAGCGGCCAGGTGGAATTCCGCGTCGAGAAAGCTGCGATCATCCATGCCGGCCTCGCCAAAGCGAGCTTTACGGAAGAAGCCATTGCCCAGAACGTGAAAGCGTTTGTGGATGCCGTCAATAAGGCAAAACCCGCAGGTGGTATCAAAGGTAATTACTTAAAGAAGGTGTCCATCTCCACCACGATGGGCCCCGGCGTGAAAATTGATCTGGCGAGCTTGAACGCCGCTTAAAGGAGAATACCCATGAACCGCACTGAAAAAACCGCCTTCATCGGCGACCTGAACAAAAAGATCGCTGGCTCCAGCGTTGTGCTGGTGGCTCATTATAAGGGGCTCACTGTTGCCGAGATAACCGACCTGCGCGTCAAAGCACGCAAGGCAGGCGCAGGCTTCAAGGTCACCAAGAACAAGCTCACCCAGCGTGCACTCGAAGGCACGATGTTCGCTCCCATTTCCAAAATGTTTGTGGGCCCGACTGCGATTGCCTATTCAAGCGATCCGGTAGCAGTTGCCAAAGTGCTGGCTGAATTTGCCAAAGCCAACGAGAAGCTCATCCTGCTCGGCGGTGCATTCGGTGAGACATTGCTAGATGCCTCTGGCGTTGTAGCACTTTCCAAGATGCCCTCGCTCGACGAGCTGCGCGCCAAGATTGTGGCCCTCATCCAGACCCCGGCACGGCGTATTGCCACGCTACTGCAGGCTCCCGCAGGCCAGATCGCACGCGTAATCGGTGCGCATTCACGCAAGGATGCGGCGTAATTTCGCTGCAGCCATTGTTACCGAATCCACGAGGTTACGAATTCACGAATTAATTGCTGGGCTATAACTTTGTTCGTAGATTCGGGATTCCTAGATTCGCGATTTACTTCAAAGTCATAATACCCCAAAAATTCCCCTTGCATTTGCATCATATTCCGCTATAAAGCACAGCCTTATTTCAGAACTACGCCCCCTGTCATTCCGTAAGCCTCTGAAAAGAGATAATAATTTTTAAAAGGATGAACCCATGTCCGCTAACCTTGCACAAATCGTCGATAACCTCTCGGCGCTGACCGTTATCGAAGCCGCTGAACTCTCCAAAATGCTCGAAGAGAAGTGGGGCGTTTCCGCCGCTGCTCCCGTAGCCGTTGCCGCCGCTGGCGCAGCTGCTGCTCCTGCCGAAGAGAAGACTGAATTCTCCGTGATCCTGAAGGATGCAGGTCCCAACAAGATTAATATCATCAAGGAAGTCCGCGCAGTGACCGGTTTAGGCCTCAAGGAAGCCAAGGACCTCGTCGAAGGTGCGCCCAAAGCCGTCAAGGAAGGCGTGAACAAGGACGAAGCAGCGAAGATCAAGAAGCTGCTTGAGGATAACGGCGCCAAAGTGGAAGTAAAGTAATCCCTCGAGGATTCTGTTTTGCCGGAGTGTCTGCAGATACGTTCCCTTCTGGGGCGGCAAGCAGCCTCCGGCGTTTCCGCTTATGAGCAAAGCCGCCTCCCGGCCCGCGTGTCTTAAATATCTTAATAAATGTACGTAATACGTAATCGTTTTTAGGGGTTATCATGGTGCAATCCGCAGTCTCCCGCCACTCCTTCACTTCACGCAAACGCATTCGCCGCTCGTTCGGCCGCATCGCTTCCATCACCACCATGCCTAACCTCATTGAGGTTCAGAAGAATTCCTATGAGCAGTTCCTGCAGCGCTTCGTGAGCAACGAAAAGCGCATCGAACAGGGCCTGCAGACTGTTTTCAAGGGCGTGTTCCCCATTAAGGACTTCGCCGAAACCTCCACGCTCGAGTTCGTGAAATACGAGTTCGACGAGCCCAAATACGATGTCGAAGAGTGCCGCTCGCGTGGCATCAATTATGCTGCTCCGCTGCGCGTGACCCTGCGCCTCATCGTCTGGATCGTCGACGCCGACACCGGCGCACGTGAGATCAAGGACATCAAGGAGCAGGACGTCTACATGGGCGATATTCCGCTCATGACCGACAACGGAACGTTCATCATCAACGGCACCGAGCGCGTGATCGTTTCGCAGATGCACCGCTCACCCGGCGTATTCTTCGATCATGACAAGGGCAAATCGCACAGCTCCGGCAAGATTCTCTTCTCCGCACGCGTTATTCCGTACCGCGGCTCCTGGCTCGATTTCGAGTTTGACGCCAAAGACATCGTCTATGTGCGTATCGATCGCCGACGCAAGCTGCCTGTAACCTCGCTGCTGCGCGCGCTGCAGATGCCGACGGAAGAAATTCTCGGCACGTTCTACAACACGCTCACCTACAAGCGCGCCAAATCCGGTGGTTGGACCACGAAGTACGTTCCGGAAAGCTGGAAGGGTACGAAGCTTGCGTATGATCTCGTTGATGCCAAGACCGGTAAAAAAGTGCTCGAAGAGGGCAAAAAGATCAATGCCCGCCTTGCCAAGAAGCTGGCCGAAGACGGGCTCAAGGAAATCCTGCTCACCGACGAACAGCTGATCGGAAAATATTTCGCAGCCGACCTCATCAATGAGACCACGGGCGAGATATATATTGAAGCAGGCGACGAACTTACCAAGCAGAAGATTGCCCTGCTCGAAGAAGGCAATATCAAGGAAATCCCGATTCTCGACATCGATCATGTCAATGTCGGGCCTTACATCCGCAATACGCTCATTCTTGACAAGAACACTACCCGCGAGGATGCGCTCATTGATATCTACCGCGTCATGCGCCCCGGCGAGCCTACCACGCTCGATGCAGCGGAAGCCTTGTTTAAGGGCCTTTTCTTTGAATCTGAGCGCTATGACCTCTCGGCTGTCGGTCGCGTGAAGCTCAATGCGCGCCTGAACCTCGACTTCCCCGAGGAACTCGGCACACTGACTAAAGAAGACATCGTCGGTGTTGTGAAGACGCTTGTTGCGCTCAAGGACGGCGTCGGCGAAATCGACGACATCGATCATCTGGGCAATCGCCGCGTACGTTCGGTGGGTGAGCTCATGGAGAACCAGTACCGCATCGGCCTGCTTCGCATGGAGCGCAGCATCATCGAGCGTATGAGCTCGGTGGATATCGACACGGTCATGCCGCACGATCTCGTGAACGCCAAGCCAGTTGCGGCTGCAGTGCGCGAGTTCTTCGGCTCCTCGCAGCTCTCGCAGTTCATGGATCAGACCAATCCGCTTTCGGAAATCACCCACAAGCGCCGCCTTTCGGCCCTTGGACCAGGTGGTCTCACCCGTGAGCGCGCAGGTTTCGAAGTGCGCGACGTGCACCCGACCCATTACGGCCGCATCTGCCCGATCGAAACGCCGGAAGGTCCGAATATCGGCCTTATCAACTCGATGGCGACCTATGCCCGTATCAACAAATACGGCTTCATCGAAACACCGTACCGCAAGGTAAATAGCAGCAAAGTAGCGGATGAAGTGCTTTACCTCTCGGCAATCGAGGAAGGCAAATACACGATCGCTCAGGCTAATTCCGCGCTCGATAAGAACAACCGCTTTACCGATGAGCTTATCTCCTGCCGTAAGGGTGGCGATTTCATCATGGCTGCGCCTGAAACGATTGACTATATCGACGTGGCGCCCAAGCAGCTCGTCTCGGTTGCGGCATCGCTCATTCCGTTCCTTGAAAACGATGACGCGAACCGCGCGCTCATGGGTTCCAACATGCAACGTCAGGCCGTTCCCCTTGTGCGCACGGAAGCGCCGCTCGTGGGCACCGGCATGGAAGACGTAGTGGCACGTGATTCAGGCGTAACGACGGTTGCCAAGCGTGGCGGTGTCGTTGATCAGGTGGATGCGGCACGTATCGTGATCCGCACGACTGAAGAAGACAAGGCCACCGGCCAGCCCGGCGTGAACATCTACAACCTGCTCAAGTTCCAGCGCAGCAACCAGAACACCTGTATCAACCAGCGTCCGCTGGTGAAAGTAGGTGACGTGGTGATTGCGGGTGACATCATCGCCGATGGTCCCTCGACCGATCTGGGCGAACTCGCACTCGGTCACAACGTCATGGTCGCGTTCATGCCGTGGAACGGTTACAACTTCGAAGATTCGATTCTCATCTCCGAGAAACTGGTTGCCGAAGACGTGTTCACCTCCATTCACATCGAAGAATTCGAAGTGATGGCGCGCGATACCAAGCTTGGTTCTGAGGAAATCACCCGCGACATCCCGAATGTCGGTGAAGAAGGTCTCAAGAACCTCGACGAAATCGGTGTCGTGCATATCGGTGCAGAAGTGAAGGCGGGCGACATTCTTGTAGGCAAAGTCACGCCCAAGAGCGAGTCCCCTATGACGCCGGAAGAAAAGCTGCTGCGTGCAATCTTTGGTGAGAAAGCCTCTGATGTACGCGATTCAAGCCTGCGTCTGCCTCCCGGCATTTCCGGTACGATCGTTGGTGTGCGTATTTTCTCACGCCGCGGCATCGAGAAGGATGAACGTGCGCTGGCAATTGAAAAGGCGGAAATTGAACGCCTGGCCAAGGATCGCGATGACGAGCGCGCTATTATTGAGCGCTATGTCTACAGCCGCCTGCATGAACTGATTGGTGGCAAAAAGATCGTAAGCGCGCCCAAGAGCGTGAAGGCCAAGACCGTCACGGAAGAAGTATTCACCCACACCGCTAAGGGACAACTCTGGCATGTTGTGGTTGAAGGCGAAAAAACAATGAAGGAAGTCGAGAAGCTGAAGAAGCAGCTCGACAGCGCCGTAGGCCAGCTCAATGCCCGTTTTGACGAGAAGGTCGGCAAGGTGCAGAGCGGCGACGATCTGCCTCCCGGCGTGCTCAAGATGGTCAAGGTCTTCGTGGCTGTGAAGCGCAAGCTGCAGCCCGGTGACAAGATGGCAGGCCGCCACGGTAACAAGGGCGTGATTTCCAAAATCGTGCCAGTCGAAGATATGCCGTACCTTGAAGACGGCCGTCCGGTCGACGTAGTGCTGAATCCTGTGGGCGTGCCCTCGCGTATGAACGTCGGGCAAATCCTGGAGACGCATCTGGGCTGGGCCTCAGCAGGTCTGGGTCGCAAGATTGGCGATATGCTCGATCATATGACGGCCAAGCAGAGCGCAAGCTCTGTGCGCACTCTCCTGACCGAGATGTACGACGACAAGGACATCACCTCTGAAATCAAGCACATGAACGAAAGCGAAGTGATGGAACTGGCTGGCAACCTGCGCAAGGGCGTGCCGTTTGCCACTCCGGTGTTCGATGGTGCCAAGGAAGAGGATATCGTCCACTGGCTCCAGAAAGCTGGTCTTGATTCTTCCGGCCAGGTGCAACTTATCGACGGCCGCACGGGCGAGATGTTCGACCGCAAGGTAACCGTGGGCTATATTTACATGCTCAAACTGCACCATCTGGTGGATGACAAAATCCACGCACGTTCCATCGGGCCATACTCGCTCGTGACACAGCAGCCCCTAGGCGGCAAGTCACAGTTCGGCGGCCAGCGCTTCGGCGAAATGGAATGCTGGGCGCTTCAGGCCTACGGCGCGGCGTACAGCTTGCAAGAAATGCTTACCGTCAAGTCGGATGACGTGGCGGGCAGAAGCAAAGTCTACGAGTCTATCGTCCGCGGTGATCATAGTTTCGAGTCAGGCATCCCTGAATCATTCCATGTGATGGTGAAGGAGCTGCGCTCACTGTGCCTCAACGTTGAATTAGAAGAGAGGGAAGCATAGTTACTTCGGCAGATCTCAATATCCGGAGGGAAGTTCTCAGGTTTGTCCTGGATAAATCAAAGTGGAGGACTACCACTCTATCTCGGAATCCGAGGGATATGAGCCAGTATGAATCGAGGGCGGTTGCCTATCTTTCTAGTGAACAGAAAGAATTTGCAGATGCCGTGAAGAAATACCTCGAATCAGAGGCAAAGGATGGAGAAAGCGTGGTGATTGAGCCAGAAGAAAACGTGGTGTGTCTACAAGTGAATACGAAGTTGCTTAACCGGCTAAGTGGAAAAGACCAACAAGGGATACAATTATGAACGAACTGATGAGCTATTTCGGCCAGGTGGCTGCTACACGGCAGTTTGACGAGATCAGGATATCGATCGCGAGTCCGGAGAAGATCCGCTCCTGGTCCTTCGGCGAGGTCAAGAAGCCGGAGACCATCAATTACCGCACCTTTAAGCCGGAGCGGGACGGCCTGTTCTGCGCACGCATTTTTGGTCCGATAAAGGATTACGAATGCCTTTGCGGCAAGTACAAGCGCATGAAATACCGCGGCATCATCTGCGAAAAGTGCGGCGTTGAAGTCACGACCGCCAAAGTGCGCCGCGAGCGCATGGGCCATATCGAACTGGCCGCGCCCGTTGCCCACATCTGGTTCATGAAGTCGCTGCCCTCGCGCGTCGGCATCCTGCTCGACATGACGCTGAAGGATCTCGAAAAGGTTCTCTATTTTGAAAGCTACATGGTGGTTGAGCCAGGCCTTTCGCCCTTCTCGAGGGGTGAGCTTTTGAGCGAAGACCAATATTACGAAGCGCTCGACAAATACGGTGAGAACACGTTCACCGCGCAGATCGGCGCGGAAGCCATTCGCACGCTGCTCATGGCCGTTGACCTGCAGAAGGAAAAAGTATCACTGCGCACGGATCTGTCCGAGACGACATCGGAAGCCAAGCGCAAGAAGCTCGTGAAGCGTCTGAAGCTCGTGGAAGCATTTGTGGAATCGGGCAACAAGCCCGAATGGATGGTGATGGAAGTCATTCCCGTCATCCCGCCTGAACTGCGTCCGCTCGTGCCGCTCGACGGTGGCCGTTTTGCCACCTCTGACCTGAACGATCTTTACCGTCGCGTCATCAACCGCAATAACCGCTTAAAGCGCCTCATCGAACTGCGCGCGCCTGATATCATCGTGCGCAACGAAAAGCGCATGCTGCAGGAAGCCGTGGATGCATTGTTCGACAACGGCCGCCGTGGCCGCGTCATCACCGGTGCCAACAAGCGTCCGCTCAAGTCGATGAGCGACATGCTCAAGGGCAAACAGGGCCGTTTCCGCCAGAACCTGCTCGGCAAGCGTGTCGACTATTCCGGCCGCTCTGTCATCGTGGTGGGTCCTGAACTCAAACTGCACCAGTGCGGATTGCCCAAGAAAATGGCGCTCGAACTGTTCAAGCCGTTCATCTACGCCAAGCTCGAGATCTATGGCATCTCGACGACGCTCAAGGCCGCCAAGCGCATGGTGGAAGCCGAGCGCCCCGAAGTCTGGGATATTCTGGATGAAGTCATCCGCGAGCATCCTGTGCTGCTCAACCGCGCACCGACTCTGCACCGCTTAGGCATCCAGGCATTCGAGCCTGTGCTGATTGAAGGCAAGGCGATCCAGCTGCACCCGCTCGTCTGCGCAGCGTTCAACGCCGACTTCGACGGCGACCAGATGGCAGTCCACGTGCCGCTTTCCATGGAAGCGCAGCTCGAGGCCCGCGTACTCATGATGTCGACCAACAACATCCTGTCACCGTCCAACGGCAAGCCGATCATTGTGCCCTCACAGGACATCGTGCTGGGCCTTTACTACCTCTCGCTTGAGTCTGAAGGCGAAATCGGCGAAGGCATGACCTTCACCGATGTGGCTGAAGTTCAGCAGGCGCTCGACAACAAGGTGGTGACGCTGCATACCAAGATTAAGTGCCGCTTCCGTTCGATTGATGAAAACGGCAAGCCTAAGGTGGAAGTCGTAAACTCCACTCCGGGCCGCATGCTGATTTCCGAACTTCTGCCGCGCAATCCGCAGCTGACTTTCGCGCATGTCAACAAGCTCATGACCAAGAAAGAGATCAGCAATCTCATTGATTCTGTTTACCGCTTCTGCGGCCAGAAAGAGGCAGTGATGTTCGCTGACCGCATGATGGCCTTAGGGTTCAATCATGCCTGCCGTGCTGGCATCAGCTTCGGCAAGGACGACATGATAATCCCCGAGACCAAGGGTAAGCACATCGCGAGTACGCTCGGAGAAGTGAAGCAGTTCGAGCAGCAATATGCCGACGGCCTCATCACGCTGGGCGAGAAGTACAACAAGGTCATCGACGCCTGGTCGAAGTGCACGGAAGTTGTCGCCGACGATATGATGAAGCGCATCTCTGGCCAGACCGTTGTCAAGGGCGAGAAAAAGTCTGCCCGCAACATCAACTCCATCTTCATGATGGCCAACTCCGGCGCGCGCGGTTCTGCAGCCCAGATCAAGCAGCTTGCCGGTATGCGCGGCCTGATGGCCAAGCCCTCGGGCGAGATCATCGAGACGCCGATTATTTCCAACTTCAAGGAAGGCCTCACGGTGCTCGAGTACTTCAACTCGTCGCACGGTGCGCGTAAAGGTCTGGCCGACACGGCGCTTAAGACCGCCAACTCCGGCTATCTCACCCGCCGTCTGGTCGACGTGGCGCAGGACTGCATCATCATCGAAGACAGCTGCGGCACCAAGAAAGGTATCATTGCGAAGCCTGTCATCGAAGGCGGCGAAATTATCGTCACGCTTTCCGACGTCATCCTCGGCCGCACGTCTTCCAACGATGTACATCACCCGGTCACTGACGAGATCATCACCAAGGCCGGCGATCTCATTGACGAAAAGACGGTGGAGAAGATCGACGAAGCAGGCATTGAGTCCGTGCTCATCCGCTCTGTGCTCACCTGTGAGTCGGACGGTGGCGTTTGCGCCCGTTGCTACGGACGCGATCTCGCACGCGGCACTCCGGTCAACGTCGGCGAAGCGGTTGGCGTCATTGCCGCGCAGTCCATCGGCGAACCCGGTACCCAGCTGACCATGCGTACCTTCCATATCGGTGGTGCGGCGCAAAGGGGCGCTGAGACGTCGAGCGTGGAGGCAACGCATGATTCCACACTGCATCTCTCCAACAAGAACGTGGTGAAAGACAGCCAGGGCCGTCAGGTCGTGATGTCGCGCACATGCGAAGTTGTGCTCAAGGACGAGCAGGGCCGCGAGCGTGCACGCTTCAAGGTGCCGTATGGCGCACGCGTACTTGCTGCTGAAGGTGCCAAGATCAAGAAGGGCATGAAGCTTGCCGAGTGGGATCCGTACACCATCCCCATCATCACTGAAAAGGCGGGTATCGCCCATTACCGCGATCTCGTCGAAGGCGTATCTTTGCGCGAAGTGATGGACGAGGCGACCGGTATCTCCAACAAGGTGATCATCGACTGGCGGCAGCAGACGCGCGGTCAGGATTTGAAACCCCGTATCGCACTGCGCGACAAGAAGGGCGAAATCCTCACGCTGGCCAACGGGCTTGAGGCGCGCTACTTCCTGCCGGTGAACGCCATCCTGTCGGTGACCGATGGACAAACCGTTCACGGCGGCGACGTGCTGGCACGTATCCCGCGCGAATCGACCAAGACCCGCGACATCACCGGTGGTCTGCCGCGTGTGGCGGAACTGTTCGAGGCACGCAAGCCAAAGGATCACGCCATCATCA
>Ga0206875_1225_pt1 | contig 11782 bp, 10 predicted proteins | sample Alteio_BWOrgCont_9_FD_152616 | JGI IMG/M metagenome (GOLD analysis project Ga0206875, IMG submission 152616) | Enriched cells from forest soil in Barre Woods Harvard Forest LTER site, Petersham, Massachusetts, United States -... | ecosystem: Environmental > Terrestrial > Soil > Temperate forest > O... | reverse complement strand
CGCTGTGCGACCAGGAACTCGAAGTGGGCCTGCGCTCCATCGCTGTGCCGGTCTACGCGGGCAACGGCCGCGTCGTCGCTACCGTCAACCTCAGCGGCCACGCGCCGCGCATGCCCATGCTGGAGATGCAGACCAAGTTCCTGCCTCCACTGCGTGCTGCCGCGTCGGAGCTGAGCGTGTTCCTCCGGTAGAGCCAGCGGCGAACGGCCGCCCGCGAGAGACCGGTGCGCAGGCTGAGCTGCGAAATGGTCATCTGCGGCGTCTGCGGCGTGAAGGCCTCAATCACAGTGAGGCCGCGGGCCAGAGAGGCCATGAAGTTCGGGTCGCCGGTGTAGGCGTCGAGCGCTTCGCCCGGCAGAACTTTTTTGGGCGGAGCAACGGGTGCGGGAAGGGTGGTGGTCGAAGGGGCGAGGGGTGCAGCGGCTGTAGACAAGATCCAGACTCCTTGCTGAGAGTAGTGGCCGTGGGCAGCGCGTGGTCGATTGCCGCCCTATATCTACGATAAACGCACAACCGTTTCCGCGCAAGTGGAATTCGCGGGATTTTCGCGATCTATTTCAGGGCGCGATAGCGGCGGATCAGGTTGCTGGTAGAAGTGTCGTGCGCCATCGCCGGTTCGGTCGGCGACTCGATCTCGCTGACGATCTTCTGGGCGAGGACCTTGCCCAGCTCCACACCCCACTGATCGAACGAATCAATAGACCAGACAACGCCCTGGGTGAAGACGGCGTGCTCGTACAGGGCGATGAGTGAGCCGAGGATGGCCGGCGTGAGCAGGTTGGCGAGGATGGTGTTGGAGGGGCGATTGCCCTCGAAGACCTTGTGCGGGACGAGGGCCTCGGGGACGCCTTCGGCGCGGACTTCGTCGGCGGTCTTGCCGAAGGCGAGCGCTTCGGCCTGGGCGAAGACGTTGGCCATCAGCACGTCATGATGGCGGCCGAGCGGATTGAGCGTCCTGGCGAAGCCGATGAAGTCGCAGGGGATGAGACGCGTGCCTTGATGGATGAGCTGGTAGAAGCTGTGCTGGCCGTTGGTTCCAGGCTCGCCCCAGAAGATGGGGCTGGTGTCGTAAGTGACGTGCTCGCCGCTCAGCGTAACGTGCTTGCCGTTGGATTCCATGGTGAGCTGTTGCAGGTAAGCAGGGAAGCGCTTGAGGTATTGCTCGTAGGGAAGAACGGCAACAGTCTGGGCGTCGAAGAAGTCGGTGTACCAAGCTGTAAGCAGGCCCATCAAAACCGGGAGGTTTTGATGGAGCGGTGCAGTGCGGAAGTGGACGTCCATGGCGTGGAAGCCAGCGAGCATGTCGCGGAAGTTCTGCGGGCCGATGGCGATCATGGTGCTTAGGCCGATGGCTGAATCCATGGAGTAGCGTCCGCCGACCCAATCCCAGAAGCCGAACATGTTGGCGGTGTCGATGCCGAAGGCGGAGACAAGCTTGGCGTTGGTGCTGAGCGCCGCGAAGTGCTTGGCGATGGCGGATTCCGGAGCGCCTGAAGCGAGGAACCAGTCGCGCGCGGTGTGCGCGTTGGTCATGGTCTCAAGCGTGGTGAAGGTCTTGCTGGCGATGAGGAAGAGGGTTTCGTCGGGCGCGAGATCGTGTGTGGCTTCGGCGAAGTCTGTGCTGTCGACGTTGGAGACGAAACGGAAGGTGAGGTCTCGCTGCGAGTAATGCTTGAGCGCTTCGTAAGCCATGACAGGACCAAGATCGGAACCGCCAATGCCGACGTTGATGATGTTGCGGATGCGCTTGCCGGTGTAGCCTTTCCATTCTCCGGAACGAATGCGATCGGCGAAGGACGACATCTTGTCGAGCACATCGTGGACGAGCGGGACGACATCTTCGCCATCGACCTTGATGCTTTCGGATTTTGGCGCGCGGAGTGCAATGTGCAGAACGGCGCGATCTTCCGTGGTGTTGATTTTTTCACCGGTGAACATCGCTTCTGTGTGCTGTTTGAGGCTGGATTGTTCAGCGAGCGCGACGAGGAGTTTGAGGGTTTCATCGGTGACGCGATTTTTGGAGTAGTCGAGGAAGAGGCCGCAGGCTTCTGCATTGAGGCGCGTGCCGCGCGCGGGATCATCCTTAAAAAGTTCGCGCAGAGTCGTGGACTTCATGGCTTCGGCATGCGCGGCGAGCGAATTCCAGGCGGGACGGGAGGTAAGGGGGGCTATTTGGGGGCTCATTGGGCAAAACTCTCCTGTACGGACAGATTAGAGCAGGGCGCGCTTTTACAGGCACCCCCCTCCCCCTATTTACAACTCAAAATATAGAAAACAAAGGATTTGAGTTTTGCACATCTCGCCAAAATATTGAAAAATATGATAGTTATAGGCAAAATCTTCCAAACAAAGGAGTTAGTGAGTGGGTGGTCACTTTGTTTTCACAAAGGGTGCGAAATGAATGAGATGCAGATGGCTATGATGAGGGAATGGCAAAAACGAGTACAAAAATCATGCTGGGGCGGGCGGCGATTGAGATTACGGGCATCATGTTCCTGTTTTACGCGAATTTGCTGATGGGCGAGTTCACCGGGCACAGCCGGATTGGCAAGACGCTCGAGTATGCGCTCAACGACATTTTTACGAAGGAGAATTTTCTGATTGGGGTGGTAGCGGCGACGGTGGGCTTCGTGGTGTTTGAGTGGTTCAGGTTGAGGCTGGAAGAGGCGAGAGATGACAAGTAGGAATTCTTCGCAACTTTCGCGATAAGAAGGTGTCACCGTCAGATGACCATGAAAGCAAGGAAGGCAGAGGCTCTTTTGAAGAGATTAATTGCCATTGTGCTAACGCTTGGATTTGCGCCTCTCCTGAGAGCCCAGATGACCCCTGTATGCATGTCTCTCGACGCCTCTGTCGACGAAGCGTCGACTGTAGTCGTCGCGCATGTGGATCATGTTGGGGAAGCCACACCGGACAAGTACGGTAAGCCCCGCAGTCCGGTGGTGTTTTATGTCGAACAAGTCATCAAGGGTGCTGCCCCGCAGCGCCTAACGCTCGACTCCGCCACTCGCTACGCAAGTGACTATCTTGTAAACTCCTGGGATCCCGGCCCCGATGATTTCAAGAACGACCAACGCGCGGGAACAAGGTTAATGCTATTTCTCAACGGTGGCGGGGTATGGATCATCAACCTTGACAACCCTGACGATAGAAGTGTGACGGCCGATCTGAAACTGCTTCGAACGCCGAAGGAGCTCATTCAGGCGGCCAAAGAACAAGTGCTGAGAACCCCCGGAGTCAAGCAGGATTTTGGCGAAGCTGTGGCTCCGCGCCCACAATTGAGGGGAACTCACTTTGAACATTGCACAATTTACATTCCCATTGACGACAGACTGCTTAAGACGGAAGAAGGTCGCAAAGAACTGGCCGACCGTGCACAGAATGATCCCGAACCCTATGAAAGAGCCGCTGCAAAGTCGGCGTTAGATCGCTGGTTTGCACAACCTTCCTTTGCGTGTGACGAGGGTGAGCTTTCGGTAACCAGAAGTCTGGTAAGCGAAAGAAAAGCCGATCCCGATGCCGAAATTTCTTTTACTCAGAAATGGGTAGAAAGAATGGGCGATTCTGCCGCGAGATGCTTGCTGAAAAATTATGGGCTTGATGGTCTGAAAGAAACCGCAATGGAGAAGGCCGTTATTTCCATCGTAAGAGATTCGTTTTCCGCCCCTGAATTGATTGAACACGCAAACGATAAGAGTCCCAGTGCGTCCCTGCTGCTACTGAGCTATATTCAATCGCTCCAAATGACTCAATCGCTCCAAATTGGGACCAGCACAAGCATCGACAGATCAAACCTCCACGCTCTTATCCAAAGATTCGATAGGCAACAATACAAGGATTCTCGATGAAGCTTCGATGCATTATCGCCATTGTGCTCGCGCTTGGTTTTGCGCCCTTTCTTAGCGCGCAGGAATACCCCGACTGTCCTTCCATCGATTCCACCGTTGATGGGGCAAATAGGGTTGTCGTCGCACACGTGGTTGAAGTTGGAGAGGCTCATTTGGACAAGTACGGCTTGCCCCGCAGCTCAGTCGTTTTCGATGTTGAACAAACCATCAAAGGAACTGCGCAAAAGCGCCTAACGCTCGATGCCAAGACCAAATATCAAAGCGAGTATGTTCACTCCGGATATCCTGCGCCGCAGGACTTTCAAAACTGGCAGCGGCACGGGACTAAATTGATGGTCATTGTCTCCGATGAACAAAATGGCGATCACGCCGCGCGGATAATCAGCTTCGATGGTCCCAACCTCAAAGGCGTGACTGCGGATTTCGCGGTCCTCACAACGCCTGCTCAGTTCATTCAAGCGGCCACGGAAGAAGTTCGGAGAACTTCCGGAGCGGTGAAACGCGATTTGGCCGCACTTTTGCCCATGCATCCACAGTTGAAGGGGACTGGTTTCGAAGGATGCCTCATTTACGTTCCAATTGACGATAGGCTCCTGAAAACGGAAGAAGGCCGCAAGGAATTGGCCGACCTTGCACAGGATGATCGCGATCCTGACCAAAGGGCCGCTGCGAAGTTGGTGTTAAAGCGTGAACACCCGCCAAGAGTTCATGCACCGCCCTTGCACGCAACTTATGACTACGGGGATAACAACGGCGGAAGTGGCAGCTTCAATTTTGACTACGACAAGGAGCAAGTAGGCGGATTGGGGATGATTCCACGTCCTGTATCTCATACATTCCCAGCCTCTCCGGAGCCATTCAGGATGAACGTGGAGATTCCCAAACTACCGCAGGAACCAGCTCGATTCGAGCCTGACTTTCCTCATCCCGGCCCCATCGCTGATGCTAATCCCGCCATTCGGCATCACGTTACGCTGATGGTGCCCACTAAATTCAAAATCGCGAGAGATGCGAAGACGCTATCCGTGGGTCTTGACCCGGCTTCGATGCGTCCGGTCGGAATCACTGTTGGGAAAAAGATGGTGATTGGCGAAAGAGAAGAGGATCGCATCTATGAAGCCGGCCAGACGCGTCCAGTAAAGTCTGGCGGAATTAGTCTGTCGGGGCTGACCGAAGACAATAATGAGGCGTCCATTGATACGGGAGCTACGCGCTTCTATAACTTCTCGCAGGATCATATTCCCGCGCCCGGCAAGACATACATCGTCGAAATGAAGTTCACGGTGTTTGAAACAAAAACTCCGCCGCAGCATATGTGGCGTCCGGAGATGGACAAAATTCTTTGGACAGGAACGCTGAAAACGACCGTCGGGCAGTAAATTCGCCCTCGCGGCTATGGTGGGTAGCCCAGCAACTACCAATACGGAGATCTCTCCACTGCACGATTCGCGGTGAAGCTGCGAATCGCTTCGGTCGAGATGACGGTTATGGGTGGGTGGACAAAGGCGCGGACTGAAGTCCGCGCCTTCTATTTATTGAGGGGCTTGTTTCGGCCTATCTGAAGATAGGCCCTTCCGTTGTCCGCGAGATTTGTGGTTGAACGGTGCGGGCGATTTTCTGGGAGCGAACAGTGTCAGCAAATTCGCGCCTGCAAAGTTTCGCGAGCGAAACAGATCGAGCGAAACCATCGGCGCACGCGACCAATGCTCTATGGCGACAAATCCAGCCAGGGCAACCACGCCCAAAACCGCCGCGGCAGCAATCAGGTCGCCTCCATGGCGAACGCGCACCGGCCACTCAATCAGCGCATACGTCACGTTGCCCAGCCCCAGCGTCACCAGCAGAGCGCCCGCCCAGTCGATATGATGTGAGGCGTTCTCATTGCGGCTCTCCGGGACCTTAGCGGCAAGCACGACAACCGCTAACGCCAGCGGCAGATTCAGAAAGAAAACCCACCTCCACGTGGAGTGTTCAATCAGCCAGCCGCCGATGACCGGGCCGATCGCCGCAGCCATCGCGGTAAATCCGGACCACGTGCCGATCGCGTGCCCTCTCGTTTCTTTGGGAAAGAAGGCCGTGATCAGTGCCAGGCTTCCCGGCACCAGCAAAGCCGCTCCGATGCCTTGAATCGAGCGGGCCCAGATCAGCATGTCAATATTTCGCGTCAGGCCACACCACGCGGAAGCGGCCGCAAACACGGCCACGCCAATCACGTATACCTTGCGCCGGCCGAAGATATCTCCCAGCGACCCGCCAACAAGCAGCAGCGCGGCCAGCATCAACGCATACGATTCCACCACCCACTGCACGTCCGCAATCGAGGCATGGAAAGCGTTCTGCAACGCGGGCAGCGCGACATTGACGACCGTCCCGTCAATAAACGCCATGCTCGATCCAAGAATGGTGGCGGCCAGCACCACCCGTCCGCTTGCCTGCGAATTGGAGCTGTCGTTCCGCAATGAAGGGCCTCACGAAAACAATACGCTGGGCGCCTTCCGTTTTTCTCCCGTCATTCTTCTTTCCGCCTGAGCGCCAGGATCAGCACGCCAAGGACGATCAGCAACGTGATGTGGTACGCATACGCGGCAAACCCAGTGCTCATGGGGAAGTGGGCCTTTTCTTTGGCGGACGGAACGCGTGGCATCTCTGTTGTGAGTTGCCGTGCGGCATATTCTCTTGCGCCGGATTTTGTCACAAGTTATGCGGCTGGCATGACACATGGCAATCCAACTCAGGTGTCATTACGTCCGTTTCGGGACAACATGTCTACATAGCCGCTATCGCAGGTTGGTTACCCAGCACAAACCACCTCTACATCTCCGCCCACTGCCTCAGCAGGTTGTGATACACCCCCGTCAATTGAACGTTGCTCTGCTTCACATCCGCCGCTTGCGCATGTTCGCTTGCCGCTAATCTCTGTATCGAAGCATCCAGCTCGAACAGCAGCGTCCTATGCGCATCCTGCCGGATCATGCTCTGTATCCAGAAGAACGAACTCACGCGGTTGCCGCGAGTTACCGGCTCCACGCGATGCAGGCTCGTCGCCGGATACAGCACCAAATCTCCTGCCGCCAGCTTCACGCTCTTCTCGCCGTAGCTGTCTTCCACGATCAGCTCGCCACCGTCATACTCCTCCGGCACCGTCAGAAAAAGCGTCGCGCTCAGGTCCGTGCGAATCCGCTGCCCCGTTGTCACCAGCTGCCGTATCGCCGTATCCACGTGCGTGCCAAAAGTCTGCCCGCCCGCATAGCTGTTGAACATCGGCGGAAACACCCGCAGCGGCAGCGTCGCCGCCATAAACCGCGCAGACCGTGCCAGCCCCGCCAGGATCATCTCGCCCAACTCTTTCGCCACCGGCGAATTCTCCGGCAGTTGCGCATTGCGCTTCACCTCTTGCGCCTGGTAGCCGGCCGTCACGCGGCCATCCACCCACTCTGCCGCCGCCAGCTTCTGCCGCGCCGCAAGCACCTGCTCAGCCGTCAAAACTTTTTCAATCGTAATCAGCATCTTATCTTCCTCTGCGCCCTCCGCTCGGGGTCCCCGGCGAACGTTCTTGGTTCGCTGGGGTGAATCGAGACCTCCGCGTCCTCTGCGTTAAAGCTGTTGTTCTTGCCTTTGCTTGTTCTCAAAATCGCCAATTGATTCCAATCAACGCACTCAATCCCGCTCCCGGAATCAAGTGGCTCGGATGCGGTTGATCGATATAGAACCGGTTCAGCAGGTTGTACACATTCGCCTGCAACTCAATCTTGTCCGTGATGGGCCGTTTGACCATCGCGTTGAACACCCAATATCCCGGCACCTGTTTCATCGCCACGCTCATCACCTGGTAGCACGTCGTCACCGCCGCCCCGCACGGAGCACTTCCCAGCGCGAACGCCTGCGCCGGCCCATAACCCGTGCCAACATACGGAGTCGTCGAGCTCGCCGTGCGCGCCGCAACGTAATTCCCACCCAGCCCCGCACTCAGCCGCCACCACAAATTCCGCGTCGCAAAAAAATTGAACGTCTGCTTCGGCACATTCGCCAGTGGATACCCAATCGACGTGGGAAAGAACTGCGATGCCAGCACCTTGCTGTCGAGATACGCATACCCAAGTACCAAATCAGTCCCGCCCTTCAGCCTTCCCACCGCACTCGCCTGCACGCCCTCGACCAGTTGGTTGCCTGCCTCCACAATCAGGTTGGAGTTCGTCGGGCTCGTCTCGCGCGCGTTGTCCTGTTCGGTGCGGAACCACGCGCCCTCCACCTGCAGCCGATCTGCGAGGAAGCTGTACTTCGCACCCACCTCATACGCCTCGTTCTCTTCCGGCGGCAGCAAGCTGCTCGACACACTCAAACTCAGCGTCTCCGCCGAAGGATCGAAGCTCGTCCCGTAATCGAAGTACACGCTGCCGTGCTGGTTCGGCTTGAACACAATCGCCGCGCGATAACTCGGCTGCTCCACCGTCTGCGACATCGGCGCAATCGCCGCCGTCTGCACCGCATTCGGTACGCTTGTCGGCGGAGCGTACAAATTGAACAGCGTGTCGAAATAATCCCAGCGCACGCCGCCGCTCAGCTCCACCCACCGGCCCAGCTTCATCGTGTCGACGAAATACACGCCCACGCTGTCGCTCTTCACATGTGTTATCGACGCAATATATCCCTGCCCCGAAAACACATCCTGTGGAGTCGGCGTCGCCAGGTTCGTCGGAGTCACGCTGTTCAGCGTCCCCTTCACACCGTTCACCGTCACACTTTGCCCGTAGCTATATTTGATCGGGTTTGAAATCTCCTGCCCACCCTCCACGCCGCCGGCAAAATCGTTGCGGATGCCAAACGTCCTGAACCGCGCCGTCACTTCGGTCTGGTCCCACAGGTCGCCTTCCACGCTCTTGATCTGGATCTGGTTCCGGTTCACCGTAATCTGCGACGCCGGTGTCGCCGGCGTATACGCGCACGGCAGCGCTGTGTTCAGCGCATTTGCCGGCAGCGCGCTCACCCATCCGCCCACCGGCGTACTAACACTCACGTTGCTGCAAATCTGCGGCTCCGTAATCTGCACATTGCGCGGATAATTCGCCCACCGCGCAATCGTGTGCACATCCACATCGCTTTCGCCGGGGAACGTGTGCCCCGCCTTCAGCGTCATCACGTCATCATTCGTCGTCAGAAAATTTGCATTCGGGAACCCAAAATACGAGTGCCGATTCACACCCTGCGCCGGCCCATTCTCAAACCACGGCAGCCCATAATCCGGCGTGTCGTTTTCGTTGAAGTGGAAGTAGCTCACTGTAAGCTGCGTCGGCGAATTCATCCCGAACGCCAGCGACGGCGCTATCCCAAACCGCCGGTTCTCGTCATAAGGCCTTCCCGCCACGCCCGCTTCGGTGCCCATCACGTTCACGCGCAGCGCCGACCCTCCCGCAAAATCCGCAAAGGGCTTATTCACATCCGCCGTAATGCGCCGAGTCATGTCTGTGCCCAACTGCGTCTGCACGTTCACAAACTTGTCCGTCGCAGGAGTCTTGCTCACCTGATTGATTACTCCGCCAGTCGACCCGCGTCCGAACTGCACACCTGCGGGACCCTCCAGCACCTCCACCTGGTCCGTGTTGAAGCTGTCGCGGTAGTAGCTTCCAAAGTCACGAATCCCATCCAGAAAAATATCGTTCCTCGCCGTAAAGCCGCGGATGGTCAGGCTGTCTCCCTGCGCTCCACTCTCACCTGCCGCCAGGCTGATCCCCGGAACATTTCTCACCGCATCCATCAATGTGTGGTTCTGCTCGTCCTTCAGCACAAACGCCGGAATCTCCACCACCGTCTGCGGCGTGTCCATGAGCGGCTCCGTAAACTTTGTCATCGTCGGCGAATCCGGCAGCGACGCCGTCACGTCGACATGCTCGGTCGTCCGCAGCCCCACCGTGACCGTCGTCGCATCCTTAAACTGCCCGTCGTGAAATTGAAAGCTCAGCCCACTCTCTGCCAGCAGCTGCCTCAGCGCGGCCTCGTTGCTGTAAAAGCCCACCACCGCCCGTGCCTTCAGCGTCGCCATCTGGTCCGCCGGCAGATCGCACTTCACTGCCACGCCGCTCTGCTGCCCATAGAGCGCCAGCGCCGCATCCAGCGGCCCCTCGCCAATCTTGAACCGCCGCACCGGCATCTGCGCCAGAGTCATATCGGGCGGCGTCTCCGCCACCAGTTGCTGGGCTTTCGCATCGTTCCTACCCATGGTGGTATACGCCGCCATCGCTGCCATTGCCAGCCACTTCGCCTGCCGCCCGACACGTCCCGATGGCTTGCTTTTCAGCGTCTTCAAGGTCTTTCCCTATCTCAGACTGAACTAGTCTGAGATATATAAGACCACATTAGTCCTCTATCTACAATCACCTCGCCCGATAACCGAATCCTTTTTGGTTTTGAAGGGGCCGCGGCTTCAGCCGCGCCATAGACCTATCAAAAATAGGCGCGGGCCTTTAGGCCCTGAGGGAGCCTTACCGTTGCGCAGCTATATCGTTACAGAACCGATGAAACCCCAGAGACGCTCAACGTGCGGGGCATTGAAGTCGATGCACAGACACAGTGCATCCACTAGCGCTCGCCGAATGACGTCCGTTGCTACTCATCCGAAGGTGAAAGAAAACACTTGCACCCCTGGGTCTTCAAACTCGATCTCGAAGACGTGGCCTTCGATAGGGCCCTTCTGCCGTATCAGTTGATAAAGGCGGTGGTCCACAACCACTCCATTTCCTTGGGCATCCGTGTCCACGCCGTGGTTCTCTCCCAGAGCTTTACCGTCCATCGTCACGCGAAAGCGCACCGGTTTTCCGTCAGGGCCCGGCCCAAGCACCAGGTGCAGGTCGCGAGCATGAAAGCGGAAAACGATCTTCCCTCCTGCGGACTTGAGTATGGCGGCTTGCTCGCGATCGACCCACTGGCCCACAAGCCCCCACTCGTTCGGTTGCAGATGACTCGGCTCGGGGTAGAGATGGTCTGAATCCCGCTTGATGCCGCCCGGCGATGCAAAATGTTGCGCACGCAGATAGCCGATGTAAGTCTCCGGAGAGAGGACATTGCTCGTGTCGGCGGCAGCCTGGACCCCTTCTCCCTGAACACTGACCATGCTGGAAGGCGTCGCCTTTGCGTTGGCCTCTTTCAGCAGCTCCTGTATCCATCGCTCGGATTGGTCATAGTCACCTTCGCCGGAGTGCACATACCGCACCTTGCCTTTTGCATCGATAAAGTAGTGGGCAGGCCAATATCGATTGTGGAACTCATTCCAGATCGCGCCGTCGCTATCGACCGCAACGGGATAGGTGATGCCGAACTTCTGCACTGCCCTCTGGACATTCGGCAACTGCTTTTCAACGTCGAACTCGGGCGTATGCACCCCGATGACAACCAGCCCACTGTCCTTGTATTTGTCTGCCCAGGCGCGAATATAGGGAACGGCGCGGATGCAGTTGATACAGGAATAGTCCCAGAAATCGACGAGAACGACCTTTCCCTTGAGCTCCTTTGCAGTTAAAGGTTTGGAGTTAATCCACCCTGTCGCATCGGAGAGAGAGGATAGCGGGGAGCTTCCGATGATGCTCCGCTCCGGGCCCGGCGCCTGCTCCAGCTCCTGAGCCATGGCCGTGCCGGCGGCACAACCCAGGACCGCCACAGCCACGACTGTAGTCAACCATCGCATGGTTTTCCAGCGAGAAACAATGGGCATCACGCCACTCCAAGGGGCACAGTATATCCATAGCAAGTCAAGGGAATGTCAGCGCGTCAGATCAGCCCCGTCATTGCGACCCCACACGACTAACCTGTTTGTTTATTGCTAGGCAGATTTGAGTGAAGCCATATCGATGGAGAAGGGATATTTTACGTCGGCTTTCAACAGTCGTTCATAAGCTTCGTAGAGTGAAAAGGAGAGCAAGACTCCCCTTCGCGCCCTCCGCGCA
>Ga0206875_1188_pt2 | contig 11782 bp, 4 predicted proteins | sample Alteio_BWOrgCont_9_FD_152616 | JGI IMG/M metagenome (GOLD analysis project Ga0206875, IMG submission 152616) | Enriched cells from forest soil in Barre Woods Harvard Forest LTER site, Petersham, Massachusetts, United States -... | ecosystem: Environmental > Terrestrial > Soil > Temperate forest > O... | reverse complement strand
CGGTATGACGGGCGCGGAAGTCTTTGCCAAGTCCTGCAAGGACGAAGATCTCGCGGCGCTGTTCTGCTGTCCGGGCAACTACCAGATCATCAACGCAATTTCTGCCGCGGGCATTCCAGCCTTTGGCGGACGGTCCGAAGGTTCCATGACATCGGCCGCGGACGGCTTTTCGCGCTGCACCGGTGAAATCACGGCGTGTTCCGGCACCGAAGGTCCCGGCTTCACGAACATGATCATGAACATCGCGGTGGCGCATCGCGCGCGCACCCCTTTGCTGGTGCTGGCGAGCAACGTCACTATCGCCACCGACGATCGAGAGTATTTCATTCAGACCGGCTATCAGCAGCCCACTACCGAGGGGTTGAAGAAGTACGGGAAGCGGCTTATCGCGCCGGATCGGGTGCACGAGTACGCGGCGTATGCGTTCCGCAATCTGAAGACCGGCGTGCCAGGGCCCGTGCACCTGGATTTTCCCGGCGAGATTTATCGCGCGCGATTCACCGAGGCGTCGCAGCTCAAAGAATATTACGGCAAGGAAAAATATCGCACTGAGTCTCGTCCGCATCCCGCGCCGAAGGATTTGGCGCAGGCCGTGGACATGATCAACCGGGCGGAGCGGCCCGTGATCGTCGCCGGGCATGGTGTGTTCTTCCGCAAAGCCTGGGAGCCGCTGATGGTCGCGGCGGAGAAAAACGACATCGCGGTGGTAACTTCGGGACCGATGCGCGGCCATTTCCCGGATGAGCATCGGCTATCGGCCAGCTTGTCGCCCGATGCGTTCATGAGCGCCGATTTGGTGGTGTTCGTCGGTCAATACAGCATGCCAACCAAGCAGGAATGGCGCTTCAATCCGGAAGCCAAGGCGATTCGCGTGAATCCCACGGCCGAGGACTTGGGCCGCAACTGGCCGCTGGATCTGGGAATCGTGGCCGACGAAGCCGCGTTTCTGGAAGGCTTGGCCAGCGATCTTCCGCAGAAGAAGCGTGACGCCTGGGTGGGCGAACTGGCGTCGGCCCGGCAAAAGTACGAAAAGCGTTTACTCGATGAGTACGAACAAGGCGTCAAACATAGCCAGGCCACGAGCACGCTGCACCAAGCGGTGGTCTGCAAGGAAGTACACGATTTTCTATATAAGGGCAACATCGATCCGAAGCAGACCGTCACGGGTTGGGGTGGTTGGACCATCGGGAATTGCGCGGCGCGCTGGCTGCGGGCGTACCGGCCGGGACAGGAAGTGAATTGTCCTTACCAATATTCCGCCGTGGGACCCGACTTGGCGATGATGATCGGCGCGGGTGCGGCGGTGCAATTGGGCGTGGGGCCGCAGGCGCCTTACAAAGGCGCACCGGTCTTGGTGCTCACCAGTGACGCCGGCATAACGTACAGCATGTTCGAACTGGATACGGCCGCTAAGTACAAAATTCCGATCGTTTGCGTGGTGTTCAACAATAACGCCTGGGGCATGTGGCCCAGCGCGGTGGGGACGCCGCGTTCTATGCACATGTATCTGTTCCAGGAGAATCTGCGCTACGACAAGATGGCGGAGGGGCTGGGCGCGCGCGGCGAATATGTGCGGACCCAGGATGAATTCCGCAAGGCTCTGAAGACCAGCTACGAAGTCGCGGCCAAAGAGCGCGTGTCCACGTTGATCAACGTGCAGGCGCTAAAAGAGTTTACTTCGGGTAAGGATTATCCGCCCGGCAACATCATCAATCCCGAGCCGAGCGTTGGAGCGCTTGCCCACTAAAGCTCCGAAGTCGCAAGCTGGGCCGGTCGCGGTGGTCACCGCCATTCTAGAAACCTACGCGTCCAAGGCCGTTTTTCGCGGTTTTAGCGCCCATCCTGGAGTCAAGGGCCAGGCGACTTACCGGATGATTTGGCATCATGACCGTCCGTTCGAAATGCTGCTGGACGCCGATCAGCAAACGTTGCTGTTTCCGGAAGTGCTGCCAGGTGTTCCTGCGCGCTCGGAGATGTACCGCGAGCTGCGAGCGTTTTTGAAGGTGCGGCAGTCCACGGAGATGCCGGAGCACCGGCGTGTCAATCCCGCCAAAGCTCGTTTGGTATCCAGCAACAAGCGCGGGATTGTTTCGATCGCTCTGATCGTCAAGGATAGAGACTTTGACTACGCCGCACGCAAAATCATCCACATCGTGCATGAGATCTTCCTGATCTTCCTGGTAGACGGTCCCTACTTCGAGTACATGGTGCAACATCTCGGGCTGGATGAGGACCGCTACTAAGAAGCCCGCGGTCACCCCGCGCCGCCGGAATCTTCTCGCGGCCGCGGCGCTCTGTGTATTCACGCTCGCGGCTTATTCCAACTCGTTCAGCACCGGCTTTGTGCTCGACAACAAGGCCCTTTTGCTGGACGATCAACGAATCCGCGCTGCATCCGCGGACAACGTCGCGCTTATTCTGCAACACACTTACTGGTGGCCGTACGGCGAGAGCGCCTTGTATCGGCCGGTCACCACGCTATCGTATTTATTCAATTATTCGGTGCTGGGAAACGGCGAGCATCCGGAGGGCTATCACTGGATCAATCTGCTTCTGCACTTGGGCAATGTGCTGTTGGTGTTCGCGCTGGCGCGCAGGCTGCTGGGGCGCGAATTTTGGCCGCCCGTGTTCGTCGCGGCACTATGGGCCGTTCACCCCGTGCTCACCGAGTCCGTTACCAACATGATCGGCCGCGCGGATCTGCTGGTCGCCATGGCGATCTTGAGCGGACTGCTGTTCTATTTGAAAAGCACGGAAGCCAGTGGCCGGGAGCGCTGGATGTGGTTCGCCGGGTTGATGGCGGTGACCTTCGCCGGCGTGTTTTCCAAAGAAAGTGCGGTTGTCATCCTCGGTGTGATCGTGCTGTACGAACTGGTCTGGTGGAAGGAGCGCCGGAACATACGGGGGCTGTTGTTTGGATGCGTGGCGATCGTGCCTCCACTAGCCGTCCTGTGGTTCGGGCGTTCCGCAGTGAGGGCCGGGACGGACTTGTTGTCGTCTCCTTTTGTCGACAATCCGCTGGTTGCCGCGGATTTCTGGACAGCGCGCCTCACGGCACTAAAGATTCTCGCAAAGTATTTGGGATTGCTCGTTTGGCCTGCCCAGCTTTCCGCCGATTATTCCTACTCCCAGATCCCTCTGGCACGCGGGTCAGCCGGAGACTGGTTCGCATGGTTGGTCCTAGCTGGCGTGATCGCGGCGGTCACTGTGTTGCGGCGCAATCGAGCGATTGTCTTCCTGGCTGGATTCGCCGCGCTGGCCATTCTGCCGACGTCGAATCTTCTTTTTCCCATTGGCGCGATGATGGCCGAACGATTTCTCTATCTGCCCGCGATTGCCGGGGCGGCGTGCATCGTGCTGGCATTCTACTCGCTTTCTTTTCTGCCTCCGAAAGTTGCCCCGGCCGTGTTGTGCGGGATCGCCGTCCTGTTTGCCATCCGCACTTGGGTTCGCAATTCGGACTGGCAAGACGATCTGAGCTTGGCTCGTGCCACCGTGCAGGCCGCGCCCGGAAGCTACAAAGCGCATGCGCTCCTGGCAACCGCCCTGTATGATTCTCACGCCAACCTGGACAGTGTTCTGGCTGAGCTCGAAAAGAGCCTCGCGTTGCTGGATCCCCTACCAGATTTGAAGAACTCCGCGACCCCGTACCAACAAACCGGGCTTTACTATCTGGAGAAGGGCGATGCTTTGCTGACACGTGACGCGGACGGCAGGATGGTGACGCCGCAGGAAGCGCGCATGGCCTACGAACGCGCCCGGCAGGTTCTGGAGCGCTCGGATTCGATTGTGCAGGCCTACAATCGCATCGAGAACGAAATGGCACGAGCGCGCGGAGGGCCGCCCATCAAACCGTTGCGTTATGCGGATATGTACCGGCTGTTGTCTGAAGCCGAACTGCGTTTGGGCGATGCATCGCGCGCCCTGGAGCATGCCAACCATGCCATCGAGCTTTCGCCGTTTTCGGCGGTGATGTATTTGCAATTGGCCGATATCTTCGTGCATTCAGGCCGCACGGAAGACGGAGCGGTGGCTTTGATGGCGGGGGAAATCGTCACCAATGATCCGGGACTGAAGGATCACCTCGTCCAACTGTATAGGGGTGGTATGGACACGCAAGGCTGCGCGGCGGTGGAGAAAAACGGGCAATGGATGCTCAACCCCTCCTGCGAAGTGGTTCACAGGCACCTTTGCGAGGGCTCGGCGGCGGTGGAACAGGTTTATACGCACATGGGACGAATGGATCTGGCGGCCAACACCAAAGATCTTGGCCAAAAGCTAGGGTGCGGTCCGTAGCCCGATGTTTCGGACGAAAATGGGAGCGAGGTTCTGGCCGCCGAGCGCGGCGGGCATTAACGACACCGCAATGAGCAATGCGAGTTTACGGTTGCGGAATACCCAATCCAAACGCATACAACATGCCATCCTCGGTGCCGACATATATGCGGCCTCCGCCCACCGCGGGCGCGCTGAAATGCGAGAATCCGCGAATGGTGTCCGCGCTGGAGAAGAGCACGTCCCCGGTGGAGGCGTCCAACGCGTATACGATAGCGTGTCCGGCCTTGGCTTTCCGATCCTCGGCGTTTAGCAGATTCCCGTTGGGCCCGAACTGCACCGGCGAATCGCCATCCGACAACGCGAAAACCACTCCATTCGCAATGATCACAGGCGTGGGTACCGACATATTCAGGGAGTTCCAGGCCGGCGTGAGCACGGGCTTTCCGGCCTGCTCTTCCACTTTGAAGGCCATTACACTTCCGTCGGGAGTCTCGCCGTGTGGCATCCCGAACTTGGTGGTGGGTGTGGGCGGGCCCCAGGCTGGCGCATACAGCCAGCGCGTTCCGGCGACATCTTCCCAGGTGGAAAAAGCTCCCCAGAATCCCTTGCCCGCGAAGTTCACCTCTTCATTGGTAAACAGCGGACTGCGATACAGCGGTAGGCGATGGTCCGCGCCGCCCAATGACTTGGTGTCCAGCAGGAAGATCACGCCTTCCTTGCCGCTGGCCGCCGCCAGCTCCCAATTCTTGAAATTGAAGATGGTGGGGCCGATGCTGCCCATATCCAGGTCCTTCTTCGTCATCCATGTCCGGTTGCGCGGCGTGAAATAATCCGCCAGCTTCAGATCCTGGGCGGAAAGCGACATCACGGAATCCGCCATCTGGTTTTTGCCAGGATCGAACGCCCCGTCGCCGGTTTCGACGATCACGCGGCCGTCCGAAGTGGTGGCTGCGCCGCCGCGGCCCCAAATCCCGGCGCCATTGGTTCCGGCCTCGAAGTAAGAGACTTTACGAGCGGCGTTGCTCAGGTCCATGGCGTACACACCCGATTTGACGCCGTTGCAGTTCTGCGAAGTGGTGGCGTAGAGGACGCCGTCCACTAAATTCATGCTCCACATTTTGGAGAACGCCGGGATGAAGGCAGTGGGCGGGACAACGTCTTCACCACTCACCAGGTTGAAGGCGTGAAGCTTGCCGTCGCTAGCCAGCACGTAGAGCGCTTGGCCGAATCCCGGGGCCGCACCGCCAATGCGTGGAACTGGGCCGATCACAGGAGTGGCGGTTAGTCCGTTAGGGCAAAGCCAACTTTCGCGGCGAGCCGGAGTACCCTCGGCACTGAGCGTCTTTTCCCAAAAGAGGTTGCCTGTGTCGCCGTCAATCACGAATACTTTGTTCGAGACGCCGGCCACGATCACCAGATCTTTGACGCCTTTGGGCGTTGCGACGCTGGCCCGAACCAGCGGCGCCGTGAGATTACTAAGAGCTTTCGGCTCCGAATCTAGCTTGACGCTCCATTCCAGCTTCAGGTGTTTTACTGTGTCCAGTGTTAAATCAGTCTCTGTTTTGTTCCAGCCACTGCGTTGGGCGTCGCCGCCGAAAGTCATCCAACTGCCTCGCCCAGGTTGGGCCGACAATAACACAGGGATCAATAGGGGAGCTATTAGCAGTATCTCGATTCTCATTCGCGGGGTAAGTTTATATCTCGCCGGGATGCCGTGTCAAACTAAGTTAAACCACTCAAGAGTGGTGTGGCATGCACTGGGATTGCAATCGGAGAATGCAACTAGCAGGCCCAAAACAGCACTGAAATTTCACTTTTGGCTTGACGGGAGCAGGGAAATCTAATATGCTCGACGAAGTTAACGTTTAGTTTCTGCTCCTGGGCATTTCTTTGTCGTAAGGGGTTGGGGTTCACTTACTCACAGTTTGAGGAGGAGTGCGTATGCGCTCAGTGTTTGTAGCTGCTCGTGCAGTATTGACAATTTTCTGTGTGCTGCTGATTGTTTCCGTGGCCTTTGCCCAGAGCGATCGCGGCATTATCACCGGTACCGTCACGGATACCACGGGCGCGGTAGTGCCTAATGTGACGATTGAAGCAAGACAAATGGAGACCGGATCGGTCTTCACCACCACCACCACTTCCACGGGAAACTACACCCTCACCGAGTTGCCAGTTGGCTCCTATGAAGTAAGCGCGGCCGTACCTGGATTCAAGCGCTATGTGCGCACCGGGATTACAGTCCAGGTGGCCCAAACACTCCGCATCGACATTCCGATGGAGGTTGGAACGGCAACCGAGTCCGTTACGGTGGCGGCAGACGCGAGTTTGCTGAAGGCGGAAACCGGCGATGTCAGCACGAACGTCGAGGTGCAGACACTGGATCAGCTTCCGATGTTAGGCGTGGGTAGCGCAAATGCCGGCAGCGCCGGTATTCGCAATCCCAATAATGTACTCAACGTGGTTCCGGGCGCTTATTACGTTCCGAACTCGCAGGTCAAGATCAATGGTGCACAGTCGAACTCCTATGCCTATCACGTAGAAGGGCAGGATTCCACGAACGCTGGATTCCCTTATGCCGCGGCGCAAACGCAGCCGAGCGTGGACGCCATTCAGGAAGTCTCCATTCAGACCAGCAGTTTCGCTCCTGAGTACGGCGCGGTGGGCGGAGGGTTCTTCAACGTCACGATGAAATCCGGCACCAACCAGTTCCACGGAACGGGCTACGATTATTTCGTCAACGAAATCCTCAATGCCGGTACGCCATTCACGAATGCCGGCTTGACGGACAGCACGAGGGATGGACAACTAATCCGGCCCCGCGCCCGTCGCAACGACTACGGATTTACGGTCGGCGGGCCGGTGATAATTCCGAAGCTATATAACGGCAAGGACAAGACATTCTTCTTCTTCAACTTTGAACAGTTCCGCGAAACGCAGATCATCAGCAGCACGCCTATCACGGTTCCCACCGCTGCTTATCGTAACGGGAATTTCGCCGGGGCTATCGTCGCCGACGGAAACAAGAGCCTGGGAACGGACGTTCTGGGCCGGCCGATGTTTGCCGGTGAAATTTACAATCCCACCACGCGCCGCACAGTTACCGTCAACGGTACGAACTACGTGGTCGAGGATCCGTTCATGAACAATGCGATTCCGATGAGCATGCTGGATCCGGTGGCGATGAAGGTTCAAGCCTTGATCCCGGCTGCTGCGAATGGAAACTCGATCAACAATCTGCTCCCGGCTTATGACGCCGTTCGCCGAACGACAATTCCGGCGCTGAAAATCGACCAATTGCTCGGTTCCAAACAAAAGATCTCTTTCTATTGGTCCAAGACCAGAACCTACGCGCCATTTTCGCCCATCTACGGCGGTTCGGAAGGCCTTCCCTCGCCGATTACGGCCGATCGCGGATCGTATATCGGCGGTCCGGTGGAGAGGGTCAACTACGATTACACCGTATCCCCTACTGTGCTGATTCACCTGGGCGCGGGTTATCAACAGAATGACTTCTTCGATGACGCGCCGACCATCACTTACAACGCGGCGCAATCTCTGGGACTCACTGGCGCCACCATCGCCCGCAATTTCCCGATCTTCCAAGGGCTTTGCACCGCAGCCACGGGTTGCACCACGGCTGCGGGTGGCACCATGAACATGGGGCCGGTAGCGGGGCAAACCCACAGCTACTGGGAGAAGCCATCCGCCAACGGCAGCGTCACGTGGATTCATGGCAACCACAGCTTCAAGTTCGGAACCGACATGTACTGGTCGGCCGTTCCGCAAACCGCCTACTCCAGCACTATGGGCAACTATACGTTCAGCCCGAACGAGACGGCGATGCCTTACCTGGTGGGACAGACTCTGCAGGGCGGGTCGCTCGGATTCAACTATGCGAGCTTCCTGCTGGGCGACGTTGACAACTACAGCATCGCCGCGGTCGCCGACTACCGGCAGTCGAAGAAGCAGCTCGGCTTCTATGCCCAGGACTCCTGGAAGCTCACTCGCAAGTTGACCGTCGATTACGGATTGCGCTACGACTTCGGCACCTATTATCAGGAAGAGCACGGCCGCGCCGTCAACTTCTCGCCCACCACCCCCAATCCGAGCGCCGGTGGAGCATTAGGTGCGTTCATCTTCGAAGGCAGTGGTACTGGAAAGTGCAACTGTCAATTCGCGAACAACTATCCTTTCGCGCTGGGACCCCGGGTCGGTGCGGCATATTCACTGGATGACAAGACAGTCATCCGCGTCGGATGGGGCATCATTTATGGCTCCACGAGCGTGAATCCTCTTGGCATCAACAGCGCCGGCATCGTGAACGCCAACGCTGCGGGTTCTCCGGGGCTAGGCACTCCCGCCATGACTCTGGCCGGCGGTATCCCAACCAACACCATTCCGACGTGGCCGGTTTTCAATCCTGGGGTTGCGCCCATCCTTCCGACTGGAAATCAGGCATTTCCCGCCGGCGTAGTGCTGCTCGATCAAAACGCAGGCCGTCCTCCCCGGCAGAATCAATGGAGCATCGGTATCCAGCGCGAAATTACGCGGAACATCGTTATCGAGGCTTCTTACGTCGGCAACCGCGGCGTTTGGTGGCAGGCGCCTTCGCTGGAAGATGTCAATGCCGTCACTCCGGCCATTCTTGCGGCGCATGGGATGAACCTCAGCAACTCGGCTATTCCAACGCTTCTTTCGACACCCTTGCGCAGCGTTTCCTCGGCAGTCCTGGCGCAGTACAACCTGAGTGTGCCCTACACCGGGTTCTCCAGCGCCAATACGGTAGCTCAGGCCCTCCGGCCGTTCCCGCAATTCGGGTTCATTCCGGTTTCGGGCAATCCCGTGGGCAAAACCTGGTACGATTCATTGCAGACCAAACTCACCATCCGGCCGACGAAGGGTGTAGTTCTGCAAAGCACGTTCAGCTACCAGAAATCTCTGGATGAGGGCGTGGATGGAAACACGTTCACCACGGTTGGCGGTCCTACGAACTATTCCGTCAACAATGCCGTTCAGGCGCCCCAGTTGAGCAAATCGATTTCGGAGTTCGATCAGCCTTTGCTGTTCGTTGTAGCCGGAAGCTATACGCTGCCCAAAATCGAACAGCTCAAGGGAGCTTCCTACGTATTCAAGGATTGGCAGATCGGGACCTTGCTCTCCTACTCGAGCGGGTTGCCCATCCCGACGCCCGCTTGTACCTCGAGCCTGGTGAACCAGCTGTTCCAGGGCTGTCTGGACAATCGAGTACAGGGAGTGCCACTCTATCTTGTGCCGAGCCTCAACTGCCATTGCTTCGACCCGTCCACCACGGCGGTGCTGAATCCAGCTGCGTGGCAGGCGCCGGCTCCCGGCCAGTTCGGAACCGCGGCTCCGTTCTACAACGATTTCCGCTATGCCCGGCACCCCAATGAGAACATCAATCTGGGACGGACCTGGAGATTCAGGGAGCGGATGAGCCTCAACCTCCGAGTGGAGTTCTCAAACTTCCTGAACCGTACGTTCCTGAATAACCCAGCGGCGACCTCGCCGACCAATCCCACCACGCCGGTTACTCGCAACTCAGCGGGTCTGTTGACTGGTGGCTGGGGATACATCACCACGGCGTTTTCGAGCACCAATCAGCTTGCGCAGCCTCGCAACGGCGTGATCGTTGCCCGCTTTAGCTTCTAACACCAAACTTAGTTCGACTTTATGCCCCGCCGCTCTTTCCGAGACGGCGGGGTTTTTATTGGTTTTCAGCCAGGAATCCAGCTCCTTTCGCAGCAGCCTTTCCATTCCCACAGTGCTTCAATAACAGTCTAAGTATCGTCTATGTTACGTCAAGGTGAGTAAGATTTCGTAATGCCAGAAGTGCCGATCACTATACGATTCTGATAGTTTTAGCCAACGTAAATTTCTGTTCTGCGTTGCTTCAACAAACAGTAACTGCAACCACTTGTCCTTCTAGGACGAAGCGGTTAGGCACTCATGTTCGCGCGTTTGTAAAATTATACTGAAATTTCAATTTACGCTTGACGTCAGCGTCAAAGATGGAATATGCTCGACGAAGTTATTCGCTCAGAAGGTGGTCTGCGGCATTTCTTGCCGCGTCGAGGTTGTAGTCTGCAACTCAGTGTTTGAGGAGAATTGTGTCCATGCGCTCAGTGTATGTAGCTGCTCGTGCAGTTCTGATTATTTTGAGCTTGATGCTCGTTGCATCGCTCGCCTTCGGCCAAGGTGGAACCGGAACGATCACTGGAACAATTACCGATCCGACGGGGCTCGCCATCGCCGGAGCAAACGTAGAAGCGAGAAACGCGGAAACGGGAGGGGTTTATGCCGGAGCCTCTACTGCCGCCGGGAACTATGCGATCCCGAATTTGCCGGTCGGGACCTATGAAGTGACCGTGAAGGTGGCGGGGTTCAAGACGTATACCCATACCAACCTCACCATCGCTGCTACCCAGGTCCTGAGGCAAGATATTGGTCTCGAGGTTGGCGCGACTTCGGAGTCCGTAACTGTCGAAGCGCAAGCATCACTGTTGCAGACCGAAACGGGCGACGTCGCCCACAACGTTACCGTCGAGCAAATGGACGATCTTCCTCTGCTGGGCGTCGGAACGGCCAATTCCGGAACGTCGGGCTTTCGCAATCCCTACAACACGCTTCTGACGCTACCGGGTGTGAGCAGCTATAACAGCAGTGGCTTGTTCACTATTAACGGCCTGGGTGGTTCCATACCGAGTAATCCGTTCGTGACTTCGCTCGGGGAAACCATGCGCATCGAAGGCCAGGATGCAACCTCCCGCATATTCGGGACTTACGACTATACCCAGATGGGTCAGCCGAACACGGATGCGGTGCAGGAAATCGCCTATCAGACCAGCAACTATGCCCCCGAGTATGGGCAGGCCGGCACTGTGGTGATCAACATGACCATGAAGTCCGGAACCAACCTGTATCACGGCACCGGCTTCGATTATTTCGTCAACGAAGATCTGAATGCGGCCGATCCGTTCACCGAGAACGCGAATGGCACGGGGAAGTACCGGCCCTTAAACCGCCGCAATGATTTCGGCGGCACGCTGGGCGGACCGGTGATCATCCCAAAACTCTACAACGGAAAAAACAAGACGTTTTTCTTCTTCGCCTACGAGCAGTTCCTCGAAAGCAAAGCCTACGACTTCTCCGACACGGTCCCCACGACCGCTTTTCGGAATGGCGACTTCTCCGCCATCTCGCCGAACGGAACTTGCAGCCTGTGCGCGGCCTACGGTATCCCAACAACGTCATTTGGCAATGACGCCCAAGGCCAGCCGATCTACGCCAATGAGATCTACGATCCCAATACGCGTGGCGTTACCGCTGGCGGCCTCGGGTATGCCAATCCGTTTCCGGGCAACAAGATTCCCATGAGCCGGATGAGCGCCAGTTCACTCGCGTTTCTCGCTCTGTTCCCGCAACCGCAGAACTCCAACCTGGTCGGAAATTATAACGGAAACATCGCGGGCGGAAGATACTCGGC
>Ga0206875_1208_pt1 | contig 11790 bp, 6 predicted proteins | sample Alteio_BWOrgCont_9_FD_152616 | JGI IMG/M metagenome (GOLD analysis project Ga0206875, IMG submission 152616) | Enriched cells from forest soil in Barre Woods Harvard Forest LTER site, Petersham, Massachusetts, United States -... | ecosystem: Environmental > Terrestrial > Soil > Temperate forest > O... | reverse complement strand
CATGCGCGGGCGATGATCAAAGCTTCCTGCAAGGCTGCGCCATTCGCGGGCAGTTGGCAAAATCCCACTGCCAGGGAATGGCGCAGCCTTGCAGGAAGATTTGATCATCGCCCGCGCATGGCAGGGTGGTATTCCAGTTCGTGCCGTCAAACCAGTTGGTCGCAACCGTGCAGGAGGAACTGAAGTTGACGATGCCGTTGGGGCACGGGAAGGTGTAGGTTTTGCCATCGGTGCAGTTCAATGTGACGCTGGCGTTCTGGCAATAGAGCGTGCAGTTCGAGCCCGGATGGCCGGTGAGATGGGCATTGCACCAGAGCCAGCCGCTGCCCGGGTTTTTCGAGTTGAAACTGCAGCAGAGCGAGTTGGTGCAGTAATCGGGCGTCAGGATCGTCCATGTGAAGACCACATTGGTCGTCGTCATGTTCTTGCATTGATCCACGGCAACGATGGTGAAAGTGCGGCTGCCGAGACAGCCGTTGGTTGAATCAACGTGCGAGACCGTCACGCTGGGCGTGCTGCATGCGTCGGTCACGCTGATTCCGTTCAGCACGTTGGTGTCGGTAGGCAGGTTGGTGGAGCTGCAGCCGACATAACTGTTGGTTGGGAGACCTGTGATGACCGGACCCGTCGTATCAATAGTCCAGGTATTCGTGACGTAAGCCACGGCTTTGTTGCCGCAGGCGTTGGTCGCCGTGATGGTGAAGATGGCCGTGTAAGAGCAGCCGCTCACGTTGGTGACACCGGTCACGATAACGGTCGGCGGGCTGCAAGTATCGCTGGCGTTAACCATCGCCTTGATGGTGGCGGCGGACGGAATACTCGCCGGGTTGCAGTTGAGATTTTGGCCGGCCGGAACCCCGCTCAAGACCGGCGCGTTGGTATCCAATGACCAGGTGTTGGTGACATAGGCCGTGGCCTTGTTACCGCAGGCATTGGTAGCAACGACTGAAAAGGTCTGCGTGACATTGCAATTATTGGTGACAGTGGCGCAGGTCACAATCACGGTGGCCGGGCTGCACGTGTCGCTGGCGCTGACCGAGCCTTGCACGGAGCCCAGCGTCGGGATGTTCGTCGGGTTGCAACCGAGGTTTTTGCCCATCGGCACGCCGCTCAAGACCGGCGCGTTGGTGTCCTTGGTATAAGTGTAAATCACGTTGGTCGAGGCGCTGTTGCCGTAACTATCAGTCACCGTGATGTTAAAGGTTTGCGTGATCGAGCAACCGTTGGTCACGCAGATGGAGGTGACCATATTGCTGGCGGTGCCGCAGCTCGCCATCGCTTTGACCATGGCCGAAACGCTCGAGATGGTCGGCGGATTGGCCGGGTTGCAACCGAGGTTGTTGGTGCCGGACATGGCGGACATGATCGAGATCGTGGGAGGCGTGGTGTTGGCATAACCGAAGTTGACGATCATGTTCGTGCAAACGACGACCTTGACGGCCTGTTCGTTGTTGGTCACGCCGATCGGATAGGTTTCGGTGTAATTCGTGGGAACAGAAACGAGCACGTAATAAGTTCCAATCGAGAGGCTGCCGAAGCTGTAGGCGCCGTTGGTGTCGGTGACGTTTGTGGCCAGCGGATTATTGTTGGCGCCGAGCAGCGTGACGGGGAGGCCGGACAACCCGGAGTCACCGGTGAGGTTGGTGCTGCCAGCGGTGCAATCGAGGACCACGATGCCGGAAATGCTGCCGTTGCCGCCGGAACAGCCGGAGTTGGTGTTGCAGGTAATGCTGCCGGAGCAGGAACTGCAGGCGCTGATCAGGTTGGTGCTGGTCATGTCAAATACACCGCAATGATTGGCGTCAGGAACCACCGTGCCGGTGACATTCACATTGAAATTCAGGTTGGCGGGGCACGAAACGGAACCCAGGCAAAGCTGGTAGGTCTGGCAGCCGCCGGGCGCGAGGCTGAACGGGGCGGGCGCGGTGCAATTGAAGGCGGAGAGCGCCGGGAGATTGATCGTGACCCCGCTCAAGCCGGATTCGCCGGTATTACAAACAGTGATCGAGAGAGTGACCGTGGGCGGCGTGGAATAATAAGTCGCCTCCGGCAGAACCACGTCGTTGCTGTTGTTCGGGTTCATATTGTAGGGCGAGTAAAGCGAAAGGCTGCAACTCAAGGCGGCCGTGCTGATTTGCGCGGTGGCGCTGCTGCTGGCGGAAACCGTCTGGCCATTGGTGACGAGGGTCAGATTGACGTTGGTCAGGATGGGCAGCCCGTTGGTGATGGCGGCCTGGCCGGTCACCAAGACCGTATTGGTGGCGTTGGTGGCCACGGCCATCGAAACAACAATCGTCGCGCCGGCACCGGGAGCAAGAACCTGGTTGGCGTTGCTGACGAAATTGGTCGTCAACGGGCCCATCAAACTGTCATTAACAATGATGTTGGTCAGCGGCATCGTTCCGCAGTTGGTCAGGGAGATTTGATAGCAGAAACCCGGGGCATCCAAACCACCGGCGCCACCGCATCCGAGACCGGCATAACCCGTGGCGTTGGAACCGAATTCGCCGCACATGTTGGTGGGCTGAAGACAGGCAATTTGTTTGGTGACAGAAATGCACGGCACGCAGGGATACGGCACTTCAATCATGGAAAGCTGGATGGGATTGGATTCATCACTGGAGAGTTCCGCCACAATCACGGCAATGACGTTGCCGCATTCCGGAGTCCAGGAGGGCGCGTTGCTCTGCGCGTCCGCCAGCAGGGCGTTGACCGCGTTGGAGTCAGTGTTGGGATAGGGCGGTTGCAAAGCGTAGGAAGCAACCGGGCCGCCGATGATATTCCAGATGGCGACCTGGATATCGTAGAAATAAGCGCCGTTCTTGTGGTTCAAAATATAATTGACCTCATTCCAGGCGGCCGGGCTGATATAGACGGAGCCTTGATAGCTGATGCCGAGCGCTTGCAATTCGGAATCCAGGTTGGTGTCGCAACTGGAAAACATCAGCGAGGAATAAACGGTCGGGCCGACGCCGATGCCGTCCGGGAAGTCGATGCACCAGCCCAGGTAGGAGCCGATGCTGACTTCCGGGTTACCCAATATGACCTGGTCGGAGAAATAGGACGGATTATCGGCGGCCGAATAATCTCCATAGACCCAGGGAACAGTGATGGAAACGGTGGCTGGCCCACCGCCGGGGGGGAAATTCAGCCAGCAGGTTTGAGCGAGGGTGGTTTTGGAGAAACCGAAGAAGGATCCAATCGCCAGAAGCGAAAGCGCACACCAATTTCGGATGGTCATTTTTTTCATATTTTGGTTCCAGATCAAAGCCGTTACGCAGTCATTGCGCGACCGTTCACAACTCGTCCGTGAGTAAAGTAAAAACTGCGACAACTTCGGGGCTTAAAACCGAGTTGAGTAACCCACAGGAATTGCTCGTTCAATTAACGATTGAACGACGGGTTGTTGACGTCAATTCACCGCAGGTGTCCGACATCAAAGCAGAAATAAACCCAGGGTCAAGCGAATTCTCTGCTCCTTGGATTGTTTTATTGGCGCGCGTGGGCAAAAGAGCGTCAATAACACAATGACAGCGGTCGTGTCCAGAAACCGCCTGATTCGTTTCTCACGTTCGTTGTTGTTTGGGTCTAACTTCCGGGATTGGGAGCCGGTTATATGCCAAAATACAAGGTTTCCTAATCATGACGCAAATTATTACATATAAGATACTTGTAGCTTAATCGAGGAAGGCCGAAAAACTCCGAAGTGTAAATCATGCCGACGCGTTCTACGCAGAATCCTCCAGAACAGTCTCGTGTCGTAGTTATAAATATCTACAATAAAGCATCTTGCGACCGCAAAAATGCTCTGTAAAAGAATTCGGCAGCTTTCTTACAATATGCGGGAGTGTTTCAGCGGGGCTTATTCCTTCCCGATGTTCAGTTTTTCCATAAGATCGTAAAGGGTCGGGCGGCTGACGCCCAACTCCGCCGCGGCCGGCGCGATTTTGCCGGCGTGCTTGCGCAAGGCGCTTTGAATCATGTCGCGCTCCAGGTTTTCCCGCGCGTCTTTCAAGCTGGCGGTGGCGCCTTGTTCGGCGGGTGCCAGTTCGAGATCGCGCACGGTCAACCGCTTGCCCTCGCACATAATGACGGCGCGGCGAATGCAGTTTTCCAATTGGCGGACGTTGCCCGGCCACGCGTAACGGTCCAACGCGCGCAGGGCCTCGGAATCGAAGGCCAGCCCGCTTTTGTTGGATTGCGCGCCGAAGCGTTGCAGGAAAAATTGAGCGAGCAGGCGGACGTCGCCCTCGCGGTCGCGCAACGGCGGCAGTGTCAACTGCACGACGGCCAGCCGATAATACAAATCTTCGCGGAACGTCGCCCCTGCCATTCCTTTTTTCAAATCCGCGTTGGTGGCGGTGACGACGCGCGCGTCGATGTTGATGGCCTGGCGTCCTCCCACGCGTTCGATGCATTGCTCCTGCAGGAAGCGCAGCAATTTGACCTGAAGAGGGAGCGGGATTTCGCCAATTTCGTCCAGGAACAGCGTGCCGCCGTTGGCCATTTCAAAACGGCCTTTGCGCTGGGCGTGCGCGCCGGTGAACGCGCCTTTCTCGTGGCCGAACAATTCGCTTTCCAGCAACGTTTCCGGAATCGCGCTGCAATTGATGGCAATGAATGGACCGTCCTTTCGACTGCTGCATTGGTGGATGGCGCGGGCCGCCATTTCCTTGCCGGTGCCGCTTTCGCCCAACAGCAAAACAGGCGCGTCCGTCGTGGCCACTTTGCGGATGGATTCAAATATCGTGCGAACGGCCGAGCTGGAACCCATCATGCCGGAAAAGGAATTGCCGGACATCATTTGCTGCATCTGGCGGTACTCGAGTTCCAAACCCGCCACGTGACAGCCGCGCTTGACCAGAAGTTTGAGTTCTTCGGGATCAACCGGCTTGACCATGAAATCGTAGGCGCCCGCGCCGATGGCGCGCAAGGCGATGGCCTTTTCGCCCTGGCCGGTGATGATGACGACCTTGGCCAGGCGTTCCACTGCCAGAAGGTCCGAAAGCGTGGCCAGCCCTTCGTCGGGATCGCCCGGATGCGGCGGCAGGCCGAGGTCAAGCAAAACGACCAGCGGCTTGGCCGATTGAAACGTCTCCATCGCGCTGGCGCGGTCCTCGGCCAAAACGATGTCGTAGTCACCGGCGAGGGCCCACTTCATCTGTGTGCGTATTTCCTCGTCGTCGTCAACTATAAGTAATTTCGGTTTCATTTGCTCTGTTTTTGGACGGGCAACAGCACGCGGAACGTCGTGCCTTTTTTCAATTCGCTTTCCACTTCAATGCGGCCGCCGTGGGCTTCCACGATCATTTTGCTCTGGAACATGCCGATGCCGAATCCGTTCTTCTTGGTGGTCTGGAACGGGCGGAAGAGGGCGCGCCGCAGAAATTCCGGGTCCATGCCGCAGCCGGTGTCGGCCACCGTCACCACGGCCCAGCCGTTGTTCTGGCCGGTTGCAATGGTGATCTTTCCGCTGCGCCCCACCGCCTCGGCCGCGTTGATGACCAGGTTGGTCACGACTGTGTGAATCTGTTCCTTGTCAATCAATATTTTCGGGCAGGGCTGGAAATTCCGCTCCACCGTGACACCTTCCGCGCCGTTCCACGAGGCCAGCGATTTGGCCACGAGATCGTTCAGGTCCATTTCCGCCGGGCGGATTTGCAGGTCGTGGCGAAGCTGGCTGAGGCGGCTGATGAGGTGATTGATATGCTCGCAGGTTTTGGCCACGCCGCGCAGGGCGTCCTCGCGAAAGGCAGGGTTGTCAAAATGCACCGGCAGATTTTTCAACATCAGGTTCAAGGTCGAGGCCGTGTTCTTCAAATCATGCACGAAAAAGGCGGACATGGTTTGGAAGGCCTCCAGTTCCTTGGCCTGCAGCAATTTTTGCGAGAGCTGGGCATTGAGGAGACCCGCCGCCACCTGGTCGGCCACGCATTTCAGAAGGTCAAAATCCTGCAAGGAAAAGAAAATGCCGCCGACGCGATCGCCCAGCGTGATAACACCCATGAGCTGCCGCCCGGCGACCATGGGCACGCAGACCCGGCTACCGCCGCCGCGAAATTGGGTGGGATGACTGCGGCGCAACACCGCCGCCCATTCTTCCTTGGACGATTCAATGTCGCGCGGTTCGGGATGTTCCTGCAACGTTTCAATGATGGCCGTTGCCTCCGCTTTTTGCGGTCCGATTTCCCGCGCGCTTCCGGCGGAATGAGAAGTTGAGGCCGCGAAATTCAGGTTCTCCCGCTTTTCATCGATCAGCCAAATCGTGACCGACATGGCCTGAAAAATTTCGGCGACTTGTTTGACCGCGGCCTCGCACAATTCCTCCTGTTTGACGCGCGACGCGATGGCCTCGGTGAAGCTGCGCCAGACCGTCCGGTAATCGTAAAGCGGCCGTTGAAAATACCGGCTGAAAAAACGTCGCGTGTGCAAGCGCACGCGATCGGACATCCCAATGACCGTCACCACCACCAAAACGGCCAGGATCAAAAAAGCTTTTTCCGGGAAGCTCGCATCGCCGCCCAGCCATTGCACGATTTTCGCGAAGACGCCGACGATCAGAAGATAAATGCCGGCCACCAGAAGAGTCAGGGAATTCTGGAAAAGCGTGGGCGGCGGGTAAACGGCCACCTCGTCCGGCCCCCGCGCCAACGATCGCATGACCAGCAGGCAGCCCAGCGCCAAACCGGCCGAATCGATTTTGAGCATCGACTCGTCAATGCCTTGCCCGCGCAGGAGCATCGTGTAGCTGCTGGTATAAACCCGTTCGGCGAATAGCACGCCCAATCCCAGGATGATGAACTTGATCCGCCAGCGCATCGTGCCGACCGCCGCGCGAAAGGTGCGCTCGAGATTCATCAAGACCAGCACGATGGCCACGAGAAATATAATTGACAACACCTGCCCCGGCGCCTGCAAGCGCAACAGGCGGAGGTCCGGCTTGAGCGCGATAAACCCGACCTGGAGCAGTTCATGGAAGGAAAAGCAGGCGATGGAAACCGGCAGGGCAAAGGCCACAACCAGACCGTAGCGCCACGCGCCGAGGAATTCCCGCGCGTTGCCGCGCGCGTAACTCAAGCTGAACACCAGCCAGGTCCCGGGCAGGAGCGACATGGCAGCCAGGCGCCATTGTTGCCAATACTTGACAGTTTCGCTTCCCTCCTCCGAGTGGGCAGCCAGCCCGACAAAAAAGGATTCCAGCGCCAGGATGAGCATCCCAAGGACAAAGGACCATTTTGGAACGGTTTGCCGCCCGCGCACCGCGGCCCATGCCGCCGCGACAACGGCCATGAAGCCGGCGATGAAAGCAAGTAAGGCAGCGTTCTTCATGAGTTGAACCAATTGATGTCTCAGGCTAAAGCCGTTGACTGGACAGTCGGACCAGCATTGTGGCTTATTTAGCCCATCACATCAACACAATAGTGTCGGTTTTCCGACACTTTCTCTTAACTTTCGCAAAATGTCAAAGAACCGCTGCCTCGCGCCGGTGTTGCAATCCATGAGACCGAACCGTAAGTTTTTGCCATGTTTCGATTTACACTTGCCCTCGTTGCGGCGTTGACCGCGCTGAATTTGTTTGCGGCGGACCCTTCCACCTCGCCCCTCGTGCGGCCTGTCACGGTGGACTTTTCGTCGGAAAAGGGATTGCATTTCTTCGAGATGCGCACTTACCACGCGGCGCCGGGAAAATTGGACGCGCTGCAAAACCGTTTTCGCGATTTCACCAACAAACTAATGGTCAAGCACGGCATGGAGATCGTCGGTTTTTGGGTGCCAGTCAGTCTCGACGCCGAGCCGCCCAGCACGTTGGTTTGCATTCTTGGTTTTCCCAGCAAGGAAGCGCGCGACCGCGATTGGAGAGAATTCAGCTCGGACATCGAATGGACCGCGGTGAAAACGGATTCTGAAAAAAATGGGCGCCTGATAGAAAAGGTCGAGACGGTTTTTATGACGGGCGCCACCTGCGTTCCCACGTCAACGAACAGCGCGCCGGCCCTCGAGATTTCAACGAATAGCCCAGCCCCGCAAGTTCCTTAGAACCGGTTCTAGATCACCAGGTAATCGGCCACCGTGGTGGAACCGAGCGGCGCGATGTGCGCGGCTTCGATCCATCGTTCGCGGTCGGCCTGCAAATGGTCGAGCAGGATTTGCGAGAGGTTTTTAAGGAGTTGGTAGCCGAGATCCCGATTGCGATCGCATTGCTGACGTAAACGGGATCCGTAGAAAAACAGGGTCTGGGTCGATTCACGCGCCAGCGCGTTGAAATGCCAGGAGTAAGGCGGAAACAACCACGACCAGCCCAGCACATCGCCGGCGCCGACCGTTTGCACCCGCGCCGGGATTCGGACGCCGGGAGTTTCCAAGTCAATGGATCCCTGGATGACGAGATAAAAACAATTGGCCGGTTCGCCGGCTTCGAGCACACGATCGCCCGCCATGAAATCCGCGCGCATGGCGCATTCGGCCAGGATTCGGCGATAGGGAAGTTCCAACCCGGCAAACAGCGGGTGCTCTGGCAGTGTCTCCGCCGTGAAGTCAAATTTTGGTCTTTTTTCGGATGTCACGCTATTACTCATCTTTCTCTCTGGACTGAGAATATAGCTATTCCGATGCCATCTTTCCGCTTCAGGCGCATCCTTCGGCCGACGCGTTCGATGAAAAAAGTGACCAAATACCGGACATTCCCGTTAAAAACTTCTGGGCTTTTCGGAAGGTTCAGGATAGGTTCGTTTGCTTGAGAACTAGTTCGTTAAACCATCGCCCCTGGCCTTTCCAGACCGGACTGGCCGCCTGTCTTCTGGTCGTCTGCGGCGCCTGGACCGTTTCCGCGCAAACAATTGATATCGCCACCCTGGCCGGTTACCCGGGCAAAGGTTCCGCCGATGGCGCCAACGGCAGCGCGCTATTTTATAATTTACAGAGCGTGGCCGTCGATGCGGGCGGAAATCTCTATGTCGCCGATACCGGCAACAACACCATTCGCGTCGTCACGTCCGCAGGCGTTTCGAGCACGCTGGCGGGAAACCCGGGCGTGACCGGCAGCGTCGATGGCTCCGGCAGCAACGCCCTGTTCAACCAGCCTTCCGGCATCGCGCTGGACGCCGCCACGAATATTTACGTGACGGATTACGGCAACAACACCATCCGCAAGGTGACGCTGGCGGGCTCGGTTACGACCATCGCGGGAACAGCCGGGGTGGCGGGCAGCGCCAACCTGACCGGCACCAATTCCACGTTCAATCATCCGCTCGGAATTGCAGTTGACAGCACCACCAACCTTTACGTGGCCGATTACGGCAATCAATTGATCCGCAAAATCAGCGCGTCCCTCACCGCGACGACCCTGGCCGGTTCAGTGGGCGTGGCGGGTTTTTCCAATGCGTCTAGCACATCAGCGCAATTCAATAATCCGGAAGCCGTCACGGTCGATGGTTCGCTCAATGTCTATGTGGCCGACACGGGCAACGCGGTCATCCGTAAGATTACCTCCGGCGGATCGGTCAGCACGTTCGCAGGCACGCCCGGCTCGCTCGGCACGCAGGACGGCGCCAGCCCGCTCTTCTATCAACCGGAAGGCGTTGTCATCACCAGCGGCGGCACGCTTTACGTTTCGGATTATTACGCCAACACCATTCGCGCGGTCACTTCGGGAGGCGTTTCCAGCACCATCGCAGGGTCGGCGGGCCTGAGCGGAAGCATTGACGGCACAAGTAACAACGCCCGATTCTGGGGGCCGCAAGGACTGGCCTTCAGCAGCGCTGGCACGGTGTATATCGCTGATTCGGGCAACAGCACCGTTCGCACGATGACCGCGGCGGGCGTGGTGACGACGTTGGTGGGTTCGCCCTCCGTCGGCAGCACCAACGGCACAATTACCACCGCCCGTTTTTATTCTCCGCAAGGCGTGGCGCTGGATAGTTCCACCAATCTTTATATCGCGGACGTGCAAAACCATGTCATCCGGAAAATTTCCATATCCGGCGCGGTCACTACGCTGGCCGGAACCGTTGGCGTGGCTGGCAGCGAAGACGGCGCCGGTTCGAGCGCGCTTTTCTCCGGGCCGCAAGGCCTGGCCGTGGATAGTTCCGGCACGGTTTACGTGGCGGACACGGGCAATTCCACCATTCGCAAAATCAATTCCGGCGGGACGGTCAGCACGTTTGTGGGCCTGTCGGGAAATCCCGGCAATACCGACGGTTCCGGCACCAACGCCCAATTCAACCGTCCGGGCGGTGTCGCCGTCGATACCTCGTTCAACGTCTATGTGGCGGACACCTGGAATCATACGATTCGCAAAATCACTCCGGCGGGCGTCTCCAGTACGCTGGCCGGTTTGTCCGGCACTTTTGGCACATTCAACGGCACCAATAGCGGCGCGCGTTTCAATTGTCCGACCGGCGTGGCGGTCGATCCCTCCGGTAATTTATATGTGACAGATTTCAACAACGACACCATCCGCGAAGTGACTCCGGCTGGGGTGGTCACAACCCTGGCGGGCGAGCCGGGCACGTGGGGCAGCGCGGACGGTTCCAACAGCCTGGCCCTCTTCAACGGGCCCACCGGGATCGCCTACAGTTCCGGCAATTTATTTGTTATTGACTCATGGAACAACACGCTGCGCAAAGTCGCGCCCTCCGGCACCAATTGGATCGTCACGACCGTGGCCGGGTTGGCCGGGGTCGGCGGCAGTTCCAACGGCATCGGTACGGCCGCGCAATTCTATTATCCGCAGGGCCTGGCCGTCAGCAGCGCCGGTTACCTCTATGTGGGTGACGCGGGCAACAACAGCATTCGTTCGCAGGGCATTCCGCCGTTTGTCATCACGCCGCCGCAAAGCCAGTCCACCCTGGCCGGACTCACCGCCACCTTCAGCGTGGCGGTTTATGGCACCTCCCCCTTCACTTATATCTGGCAATATGACGGCAGCAATTATGCGGCAGGCTCCAGCAGCAGCCTCGTCGCCAGCAACGCCGGCACGTATCTTGTCACTGTCAGCAATTCCATCGGGCAAGCTATTAGCAGCTCGGCTGTCCTGACCCTGACCAATCTCCCGGCGCAACCGGGCGTTTTCTCCAGCTTTTCCGTGGGCGCGAACGGCATCGTTCATTTCTCCGTCACTGGCACGACCAACGACACCTATTCGCTGCTCTATTCGACCAACCTGCGGGTCTGGACCAATCTTTACAACTTCACCATGAGCAACGGCGCCGTCATGATCACCGACTCCAACGCCAGCAGCAACAACGCGCGGTTTTACAAATTGGTCAGCCCCTGATTTTAGATCTCAAATTTGAAATTTAAGATTTGAGATACCGCCGTCCTACTTCTTCTTCTGTCCGCTAAAACTTTGTTCGGTTTCAAGACCGGGCGGGTCTTTAATTATGTAAACAATGAATGACAGCCGGAAATTGCTGGAGGACTACGCCAGGCGCGGCTCCGAAGACGCCTTCCGGGAACTGGTGGGCCGCTACGTGGATTTGGTCCATTCGACTGCGCTGCGGTTGGTTGATGGCGACGCGCATCTGGCCGAGGACGTCACGCAAACGGTGTTCCTCAACCTGGCGCGCAAGGCTTCAAGCCTTTCCTCCGGTGTGATGATGGGCGGCTGGCTGCATCGCAACACCTGCTTTGTGGCGGCCAACATGATGCGGGGAAATCGCCGGCGTCAAAACCGTGAAAGGCAGGCTGTGGCCATGAGCGCAATTGAAAACCAAACATCGTCCGGCTTGAACGATGCCGCGCCGCTGCTGGACGGGGCGATCAACGAACTTGGCGCGGAAGATCGCGCGG
>Ga0206875_1227_pt1 | contig 11893 bp, 3 predicted proteins | sample Alteio_BWOrgCont_9_FD_152616 | JGI IMG/M metagenome (GOLD analysis project Ga0206875, IMG submission 152616) | Enriched cells from forest soil in Barre Woods Harvard Forest LTER site, Petersham, Massachusetts, United States -... | ecosystem: Environmental > Terrestrial > Soil > Temperate forest > O... | reverse complement strand
ACCGGCAGATTGAAACAGACCGCCGTCAACGAACCGCTATACCCGTTAATGGGTGCGACCGTTATGGATTCTACGGCCTGGCCTCCGTTCGGCACAGGCAGCGCCGAACCAGGAGTAACAACGAAGTCCGGTCCCTCCGTGGTGTTGACGGTGGATGGCTCAAAGAGGCCGTCGCCGGAGTAGCTCGCAGTAAAGACATAGCTGCTGTACGTGGTAGTTGTTGTGGTGATGCTGACCACACCGTTAACTGCTGTTGAAAGATTTACCGTGCCGAGGGTTGTACTGCCGTTGGTGAAGGTAATGGTTCCGGTCGGCGTTCCCGAGCCTGTGGTTGAAAGCTTCGCCGTCAGTTGCAGACCGGCAACGCCGTTGGGCGAGACGGGTGTAATTGTCAGCGCGATCGTTGTCGGAGCGCGGGAAACAGTGAAAGTCTGCGTCGTGCTGGTGCTGGCGGCGTAGTTGCCGTCGCCGACGTACGTCGCGTAGTAAGAGTGAGTGCCGTCAGCAACCAGTACCGTGGTGCTCACGGTGCCGTTGCCGACAGGGACAGAAGAGACGACTGAGCCGTCGACATAGAAGTTGACATTCCCGGTCATGCCGGCGGCGCCTACATTAGCGGGCTTGACCACTGCGGTAAACGTAAAGCCGCTCGCACTCTGTGAGTAAGTGTCCGTCGTAGCGGTGACAGCCTTGCCGACAGTGATAGAAGTAGATGCATTGCTCGCCGCATAGTTCGCGTCGCCGCTATAGCTGGCGGCGATTGCGTGTGTACCGACGTTCAGCGAGACGGTAAAGATGTACGGATTGGAGGAAACCGTCTGCTGAGATACGGTGGTACCGTCCACGATGAAGGAAATCGTACCTGTCGGTCCCGGGTTGCCGTTAGCGTTTGGCGTCATCGTGACCGTAAAACTCTCGGTCTGGCCGTAGTTGGGTGTGCTGCTACCGTTATTGGTAATCGTGGTCGTTGTTAGAATCAGGTTGGTGACAGCTGCGGTAAAGTTTACTGTTACTGATTGACCGGTGGTATCGGCGAACACCACCTTCGCGGTTTGCGGCGTGGTAGCGGTCGTTGGAGAAAAGACAAAACTCTGTTGACATGTGGAAGTAGTCGTCAGCACCAGACCAGGCGTGCAGGTGGCCGTGCTCCCGGCCTTATAAGCGGAGCTGCCGGTCTCGGTATACGGTGGCGTGGCAAGCGTGGCGGAGAGATTTCCCACGCTGCCAATCGTCAAGGTGACGGGGAGGCTGGTCAAGCCGATGTTCGTCGTCGCAAACGTGCTCGCATTCACGGCAAAGTTGTATCCGTTGGCCGAGCTTGCGGCGGAGTCCGCAGCAAAAACATTTCCCGTCGGTCCTACTGCTACGCCGGCGAGCGTGTGGAACCCGCCGAGCAAGCTGCTTGTTGTAGTGCTGCTTGGTGCCTCCAGCAAAATGCTTTCGCTCACGGCATCGGCGAAGTAGGTATCTCCACCTGGATCGAATGCAATCGCCGCGGGCTGAACGCTCGAAGGCAGCGACACCAGCTGCGGTAACGCGCCGAGCGGAATCTCGATAACGCGCGTGTTGCCGGTGTCGATGATGAAGAGATCGCCCGATGGGTCAAGGGCAAGGTAGGTAGGAGCACTCAGGGTGAAACCTGAGAGCGTCACGACGCGCTGGCTGTCCGTAATGGGCGAGATGTAGACGAGACGATTGTTGCCGGTGTCGGCGGCATAGACATTCCCGAGCACATCGACGGCAACTCCTTGCGGCGCCGAAAGACCGCTCCCGAGCGGCACTGTGTTTCCCGTAGTTGTACGCTCAACGATAGCGTTGTTCACAGAGTCGGCAACGTAAACATTCCCGTAGGCATCTGTGGCTGTCTGGCGAGGCTGGCCAAGGCCGGTGATATATGCAGTGGCTGTACCTCCGGCGATAGTAGTGCGGAGTACCTGCTTGCCCTTGCCGTCAGAGATATTGACGTTTCCAAGCTCGTCGGTCGAAATGCTGAGCGGCTGGATCGACGAACCCAGCGTGATTGCGGTCGGGGGAGTGATTGTGAGAACAGGCGCGGTACCGATACCTGAGAGCGCCTGCGTACCAATGGTTGCCATCGCGCTCGATACAGTGATCGAGCCGGGACGCTGCCCCGCGGCGAGGGGTGAGAATTTTATACTGTAGACGCAGGTAGTGGTTGATGGAGCTGTGTTGAGCGAGCAGGTGTCGCCGCCGGCGTCGGCGTAGTCGGAGGTAGAGCTCCCTTGCGTAGTGAACGTCTCAGAGGCCGGCACCGACCCTGCTGCATAGAGGAACGCGAGCGATTGTGTAAGGCTGGAGCCGACAGCTGTGGGCGAGAAGATGTTGTTGTAGGTTAAGGAGCGGATGAGATTGTTTGCGCGGTCGGCAACGTAGAACGTGCCATTCGCGGTGAAGCCAAGAGATTCCTGCGGGTTCTGGAGATAGGCCTGCGTGGCTGGGCAGCCGTCGCCGTATTTGTCACTGGTGACCGGGCCTGATGTAAGGCCATTGCAGAATGCGCCTACGGTGAGCGTTGTCGTACCGGAGTTGCCCGCGATGGCGGCAATGTTTCCGTTAGTGGGATCGATCCGCCAGATGTGGTTGGAGCCGCTACTGCCGGTGCGATAGTCAGTGGCATAAAGATATCCTTCTGGATCGATGCTGACGCCAAAGACCTCCTGAAAGCTGGTGAGTTGAGCGGGGGTCGTTCCCACGCTGGTTGGGGTAGGTGGACCCCCGGCGTAGGTATAGATATTTCCGGGGGTCGGGCTGCTGATGCCGGGTAGAGTACCGCCTTCAGAGACCACGCGTATACGGCCCGGCACGGCAGTGGAACCATTGCCAGCCTCGGCGATAAAGATATTGCCGTATTGGTCCAGTGCGATGCCGTAAGGGCAGGCAAGAGTTGCGGTACTTGCAGTTGCGGGGGAGCCATCACCGGTAGGCGCTACAGCGCTGCAACTGGAGACGCTGCCGGCATTATGGCCTGCGACGGTGGAAATGAATCCGGTAGTGCTGCTGACAACACGGATGGCATTGTTGAATTCGTCGGCGAAGTAAACATTTTCGTTGGCGTCCACCCAGATGCCACGAGGGGTATTGAGATTGGCTTTGGTTGCCAGTGCGCCATCGCCGCCGTAGTTTGAAGAGTTGCCTCCGGCAATGTTGTAGACATAGCCGACCTGGGGCGAAGTAATCGTTGGATTCTCCAGCGTTATGAGGGCGGCCGCCTTGGTACCCCCGACATAAACAATCCGTATTTGCGAGGTGGGAGTCACGCTTGCAATGAAGATGTTGCCGTCGGAATCGACCGCTATACCGCGTGGGGCCTGCTCGGATTCGGTGGCCGGACATCCATCCAACCCTGAATCTGAGCCCACGGGTGTCGTCCCAGTCTTCTGCTGGCAGGTCAAGCCACTCGTACTCGTATATCCGCCCGCGATGGTGTAGATATCACCCTTCACTGGAACCAAGCCGGTGTTCTGCACGTTGGACGCGACGAGGGCCGCTGCCAGAGCTGTGCCCCCGTTATAGACCACGCGTACCAGCATGTCCGTCTGGTCCCCGATAAAGACATTCCCGAAACTATCCGTAGCCACACCTATGGGGACGTTGATCGCGGATTGTGTCGCAGGGCAACCGTCCCCAAAATTCCTCGCCGGTGATGACGTTCCGACGACAGGAAGGCTCCCCGCGCAAAAGGTGGTAGCACCGCCGGCGAACAGACCAGCGAACGGAACGGGGACGGATTGCGCCCGAACATGCGGCGATGCAAGAGACAGTGCGAGGGCCCCAATGAGGAACGGCGTGCGCTTGCTGAGGTTCCGGAGAATGGAAGAAATGGACGGGATGTTGGACATAACCAGGAAACCTCTTGCGAACAGGGAGCAAAGCGTGCTATCGGTGGATCAGAAATAAACGATGAAGCCGAACTGAATGACGCGATTGGGATTGGTTCCGGTTGCGCTAATGGTGCCGAATGTGTTGACCTGCGCCGCGCTGGTGCTGAAGGTGGAGGCCGGCTGAGCGAGATTGACGGTGTTAAAGACGTTGAAAGCCTCGGCGCGGAACTGTCCATGCATCCCTTCGCGGATTTGAGTGAACGAAAAGTTCTTGGTGAGAGAGAACTGAGTATTGATGTAGGCCGGGCCGATGATGGTATTGCGTCCGACGCCGTCCGCTATAAATGGATCGGCCTTGGCCCAGACGCCGGGGCTGTTGTTGAACCACGCGGCAATCTTCTGGGCGCGATGGCGGTTGGAGGGCAGCGTCGGGCTCATGCCGGGGAGCAGCTTGGCGCGTTGGTTGGGCTCATCGCTGCCTAACTCGTCGCCACCGAAGGTAATGTTTACGGGATGGCCGGTGCGGGCGTTGTAGATGCCGTTGAAGGCCCAGTCATTGAATGCATAGTCCACGGCACGGACGTGGCTGCGAAACTTTGGCAGGGCCAGTCGCCAGCCCAGGTTGAGGATCTGTGTCGTATTCAGGTCAGATGGGCCATACTGCGTAGCTATATTCTGCGGTTGTGGTGTCGAGTTGCTGGTGCTTAAGGCGGTCTGCTCGTCGATACTCCGCGAGTAGGTATAGTTCGCCAGCATGGTGAGGTTGCGATAAGTGCGCTGGCGATAGGTAATTTGCAGAGCGTTGTAGTTGGCCGTCGCCTCAGACAGCAGATCGACTACTCCTCCGCCGCCGTAATTGAAGCCGGGATAGACGACACGACCGCTATAGTTGTAGGTCGGGTTTCCAGGACTGGCGTCACAGGAGCTGCCGAGCTGGCATATTGGCGAAGGCACAAAGTTGGAGCAGTAAAGGGCAGGATTGGCCGCGAAATAGCTGCCGCTGCAGTCGACCACGGCCGGATTTCTGTCCACCGGCATCATCAGGTGCCGGGAGTAGCGGCCGATATAGTTCACCTCGAGGATGCTGCCCTTGGATAGCTGTTGTTGGTTCCCGGCGTTAACGGCAATCGTGTAAGAGTTGCGATAGTTCTGATCAGGGTAGATCACCGAAAACGGAGTAGTGAAGGTGGCGGAGCCTTGCCCCGAATAAGGCGCTGGAATGGCGGGAAGTCCGATTAGTGGGTTGGTGAGGCTGCCAAGCGGATATTGGTAGCCTGCTCGATAGGTATACGGCTGTGTCAGGCCAACGATGGTCGCCGGAATGGCGTCGTAGAACGTGCCCAGGCCAAGACGGAGCGCCGTCTTGCCATTGCCGAACACATCGTAGGCAAGCCCAAAGCGCGGGGAGACGTTGGTGTAATCGGGATTGATCAGCGAGCGAGGGACGCCGCCATCGCCAACGAAGGCAAGATTCGCCGGTGCGTTAGGGAACTTGGCGGATTGATAGCCACGGATAAAGGTCGCGGCCGCCCCGTCGGGCTGATACCACGGCATTGGGAGTTCATAACGAATGCCGAGATTGAGTGTGAGCTTGGGTGTGATGCGCCAGGTGTCCTGTGCATACTGATAGGACGCGTTCTGGACTGCGGAGATGCGCTGCGTGTTGCCGACGGAAGTCTGCCAGACGAGGCCCATGATGAAGTCAGAGGCCTGCGCGTTGGTGTATCCGGGGTTGCCGTAGAAGTCGAACCGACCGGGGTTTGCCCGCACGTTGAGATACTGCAAGTGCAAGTAATCGATACCGAACTGGAAGTTATGCCGGCCTCTTACATAAGAAACATTGTCGACCAACTCCTCATTTTCATTCACGGAGCGGGTATAGGCATCGAGGGAGTTGCCTAGGGTGAAACGCGTATTGATGTTGACGATAGGCAGCGACTGGAAACCCGGATAGACATAAGTTGAGCCCAGAGTGTTGAGCGTCGTTGTATCGCTGGGCACCACGCCATACTCGTAGCGTTTATAACCGAGAGTTGCCACATTGACCAGATTCGGTTTGAGGATAAAGGTATGTGTCACGGAGCCGGCGGTGATGAGCGCAGAGTTATAGTCGATCTCGTAGGATGGAACACCGGTCGTGGCGCTGTTACCTCCATTCGACATCTGGTTGGCATTGTTAGTGCGATAGAAGCGGAAGACCATGTTCTGACGTGGACTCAGGTTGTAGTCGGAACGGAAGAAGCCTCCATACTCACTCTGCGGCTCGACCGTCTGTTGCGTCGCATTGAGAAACTGCGAGGCGGTTTGTGTGTTCGGAGTTGGAATGTAACCTCTCTTGATGATGGCCTGCGCAGTGGGATCGAAGCACACGGCCGGGATCTCGGCGTTGACGAAGTAGCCGGCGCCAAGACTTGTCAGGGCCGTAATGCAAGGGCTGGTACCCGTGTTGCCCAGAGCAGTCCAGGTGGACTGGATCTGGGCCTTGGCCTGCGTAGGGTTGGTGCCGAAACTTGCGGGGATAGGCGACGCAAAGATCGGATTGATGATCAACTGCGAAATATTCACACCGGGCTTCGCGTCATAGGCAAAGCTGGCGCACTGCTGACCCGCAAGTGCCGGATTCGTACACATGAAGGGTGTCCCGTTGGGGTTCAAACCTTCTTCGGCGGGAGCAAGTGTCGCGGCGCTTCCCGGAATATTGTTATAGCCGATGAGGCTCTGAAACTCAGCCTCATAGAACAGCTTGTCGCGAATAATGGCGCCGCCGACAGCGCCGCCAAACTGGTAGGTCACCTGCGGCGGCGTGGATTTGGCGAAGTAGTTCGCTGCGTCAAAGATCGTGTTGTGATAGTGGAAGAAGACTTCTCCATGAACAGCATTGGTGCCTGACTTGGAGACCACGTTGAAAATGGCGCCTGCGTTGCGGCCATACTGGGCAGAGAAATTGTTGAGTTGAACGCTTACCTCTTGCAGTACGGCATGGTTGGGATAATTTATACCCGTGTTGAGGTATAGGTTGTTCCACAGCAGGCCGTCAAAGAGAAACAGCGTGGAGTTGCTGCGGCTTCCATTAGCGGCAAACGTCGCGCCCCCATTTTCGTCCGTGAAAGTCGTGGGAGCGTTGACGTCGGTGACGCCCGGCAGCAACGCGGCCAGGGCAACCACGTTATTGCCATCGATAGGAAGGTTTTCCACCAGCGCGTTATCGATTATTGTGCCGACGGTAGCGCTTTGCGTGTCGACGGCTAGCGAGTCTGCGTTCACTTCAACCTGAGCACTCACGTCGCCTGGTTTCAGTACCGCATCTACCCTCAACCGCGTGTCGGAATCCAGCACTACATGGTGCGAAACAAATGTCGAGAATCCCGTCGCGCTTGCCTGAAGCGTATAAGAGCCCACCGGAATATCGTTAAAGGTGTACTGGCCCTGGGCATCACTGGTGGCCCTGTAAACATTTCCCCGGTCTTCGGAGGTGAGGGTTAGCGCGGCCGCAGGCACTACGCTTTGCGACGTATCGAACACATTCCCCGCGAGAGTACCGGTGTTCTGCGCCTGCCCCAGAGCTTCCGATGAATAAGCAAGCAAAAAGAAGGCGAGCAGACCAATTGCGAACCCATGAAGCAGGGATGGCAACTGGCACTTGCAAAAGCGGAAAGAAACAGCAGACAGCATACATACCCTCAAACAATCTCAACAGAAGCACGGCAAACTATTTTTTGAGCCAGCGTGATGCCAATACTCCTGCCACGCCCACCATAGCGAGAACGGCTGTCGGGCATTCCGGTGAATCCACACATCCCCCCTGGGCTCGAGCGATGCCGGTTGAGGCGAACAAGATAAGTGCGATGAAACAAAGTCGAATTTTCATAAGGCATTCCTTTCAGAGACACAAAACGAGGACCCCCTCGAACAGACCTCAACTGAACCCGCAGGCGCTCCGGATGCGGGTGGTGCGTGTGGTCCGAACGGTTGGTCTATTGCGGTAGACCGAACTTGACCATCGAAAGTCCAGGCCGGGTTGGAGCGGTCGCCGATCTAAGGTCGAGTGCCCATTTTGCCGTTTAAGAGCGCAGTCGCGATGGGATTTACGACGGGAACCGCGGCGCCAATGATCTCCGTGACGTTCGCACCCGCGGTGCCGCCGAACGGCGTGGCGGCCGAATAGCTCGTGACCCAAACGTTGCCGGAAAGATCGACAGCAATGCCGCGGCCGATATTGATGTTGTGCGGGCCATATCCCGCCGTCGCCGAGATGAGCGTGCCCGCGCTGTTGAACTCACAGACGGTGTAGGTCGTGGTATTGGAGCCGTTGACGGAAACGGTTGATGTGCCGGTGTTGGCTACCCAGATGTTGTTATTGCCGTCGATTGCAATCCCCCTCCCCGAAGACATGCACGTGCTCGTGATGGAGCCGGTTGTCTCGCCACTACCGGATCCGGTGACGGTCGTGAGCACCGTGTTGCTGTTGGAGAAGATCACTCGGCCGTTGCCGTCAATCGCGCCAAGGTAGAGCGCGCTTCCGGCAGTGAATGGGCTATTCGTAACAGCCGTGGGCGTGACGCTGGTCGTAGAGTTGGGGACTGTGAACTCATAGAGCGACGAGGATTGGATGGCCTGGTAGGCGGTACCGCTGGCGTTGATGAGCAGGCCTGGAGCTGTCGCGGATCCCACAACGCTTGCCGTAATGGTGGTCGCGCTTCCATTGGCCGCATTTTCCAGCACGCTGACGGCGTTGCCGCTTCCGTCCACGTAAATGTTATCGCTAGTGGGATCGACGGCGACGCCATAAAGAGCGGTGGGTCCAGAGCCAACCGTGAACGATCCGACGATGCCTGTGCCCGATTGCGCCTTGAAGACGTAATAGGTCGATGAATCGTTGGCTGTCCACGCGTAGCCGTTTTCGTCGATAGCGACCTTGCGCGGCGCGTTCACCGTGGCCGTGGTCACTGGGGAACTGCCATAGGTGCCTGACGTGTAATAGCCGATCTGCCCGCCCGTGACACCGGCCGTTCCACCCGCCGCGCCCGTTCCGCCATTGAGAACAACGAAACCTCCGCCATTCGTGCCGGAGGCGTTCCCGTTAACAAACCAGATGTCTCCATTGGCGTCGACAGCTGCATCGGCGAGGTCATCGATGCCGCTGCTGTCGTAACTGAGCGCGAGCGTCCAGTCGTTGGGCGCCGCGGTGAGAGCGGGTGAAAAGGGAGCAAAGGCCGATTGCTGATTGAAGAGCGTTGTCATATTGGTCGATGAGGACGACGCGTTGGTGCTGGTGGGGTTGAGCGACAGGTAGACCGCAGCCTGGAAGGTATCGGCGGGTGCGGTCGCGGACGTGGGGGTAACAGCGGCATAAAGATTCGTGCAGGGAGTGTTGCTGACGGTGGTCTGATTGACGCAGTCGGCAATGATATTGGCTTCGGTGTTCAGCTTCTGCTGATCATTGCCCGTCATGTAGGCCCCTCCGGGGCTCGAAGGGACTGTCGTGGAGGCGGGCATGCCCGTAGAGGTATTGACCAGGTTGCCAGTGGTGGCGAAGGCATTGATGAGGCCCTTCGTGTTGGTGCTCGGAGCGCCGATTAGGTCTCCGGTACCGGTCGCGGTGCCGAAGCCGCCGAAGAACTGGCCCAGACCAAATGCGGCTGCAACTGTTGTGACTTCATTGATCTGAATGGACGTACTGGTGGTCAGGTTCTGACAGAGACCGAGTGCGGCAACGAGCATGATGTTGGTGTTGTTGATGCTCATAGAAGTGTCGCTCGGGTCTCCACCGTAAGCAGTGACGTAAAGCTCGCTTCCGGTTGTGCAAGCGTTGTACGTGCCAGTGAGGGTAAAAGTACCGTTGATGGCGGTTTTGACGACACCAGCGGATCCGCTCTTCATCAGGCTCGTCGCGTTTGCTCCGTAGCCGCCGGGGGTGGTGCCGGTGGTGCCAGCCTGCCACAGAACTATGGTCGAGTTGTAGATCGGGTTCTGGCCGCCATGCACCGCTCCAGTGATAGAAACCGGCCCAGTCGCGGGTGCTGGTCCTGAAGCGGGTAGAGATGGGCTCAGCGAGCATCCAGTTAAGAGCGAGAAACCAGCGAAGGTGATACCCGCAAACAACGTCGCGACAACTGCAGAACTGGAACGGCGATGTGACATGGGAGAAACCTCAAATTTTGAAGTGTTCAATACGAATGCGATTACCCTGTGGGGAGTCCGTTCGGTGAGACAGCGGGAGAAAGGGGAATCTAAGCATGGTTGTAGGGGATTAACGGAGGAGACTTGAACGGAGGCTGCCGGAACTGGGCGTGACCTCGCAGTGCAGAAATCTCAGTTCTTTGAAGCGATCCAAACCTACGCGCGCGCACAAGCAAGGTACAAGTGTTGTACGGTATAGTCCGCTCCAAGCAAAACAAAATAAGCACTTTACATAACAAAACCGGCAGAGTTTTTTTGCCATTTCCGCTAGCGGACGAGAGTATGTTTCAGAAAGCTATGGAGAAAATACATAAAGCTCCAGTTTGAGGAGCATTCCACATCAATACACTGACAGGATTCATCGAAAGCGAGGCTTGTTTTGCTCGCCCGACAGGTAGAACGCGGCCCAGCTCGGTTGGCTAAACCCTTGAAAGGGTAGCCTAAAACAACGTAATATACGTCGTTGATTCTTTCTGGACGCCAGCGCTCTGTAGCGCTCTACAAGTTTGGGTCGTCGGGAGGAGGCATTCTTGTGAATGGAACGTCAGAACTCGGCCACGATAGCGATCTCCTCGAACAAACCTCCCACCCGCTGAATAAAGAGGAAGCTCGCCAAATTCGCGAGCATCTGGAAATCCTCCTGAGTGACCCACTCTTCCATCACAGCAAGCGCTTACCTGGCTTTTTGCGCTATGTGGTGAAAGAAGCGCTGGAAAATGGTTCTGATACCCAGATTAAAGAGCGCACTCTAGGGGTTCTGGTCTTCGGAAGAGCCCCTGACTACGACACCAATGCCGACCCGGTCGTGCGTATGACTGCCGGCGAGGTGCGCAAGAAACTTGCGCAGTATTACTACGCGCACCCCCATGTTGACGTGCAGATTGAGGTACCGCTGGGCAGCTATATGCCGCATTTTCGGTTGGCATCGCCGACCGCCAGTCCGGCAGCGGAACCTGCCGTGCCCTCTCCCTCCGTAGCTTCTCTGGCTGTATTGTCAGCGCCTCTTGCGGAGCCTGTTCCGGATTCCCTTGGTACGCATCCTGCGGAAAAATCGAGTCGCCGGGTAGCACCATGGGCGATCACGGTTGCTACCCTCGTCGTGATTGTCGTCGGATACGTGGCGTGGCATCAGATGCCGCGTGAAAACTCCGTCGATCGCTTCTGGAACAGTTTTGCCAGCCCGTCCAAACAGGTGCTCATCGTTCTGCCTGCGCTCTCGCGCGTGCCCCAGGCGCTGCCGCTCTATCACTTTGAGGCTGAGTCCGTCGCCATTGAAGATGCTGAAGTCGCCGCGCGCCTCAGCAATGAATTCCGTATGCGCAATTTTGGATCGCACCTGGTGTTGGCCACACGAGTCAACCTTACGGACCTGCGCAGCAACCCATTTGTGCTCATCGGAGCCATGGACAATGTTTGGACCATGCGGCTCTCGCAATCTCTGCCATTTGCATTTGAGCGAAGTGAAGACCGCCGCTACGGGCGCATCGTCGATCGCAAAGACCCCACCATCTCATGGTCGGAAGACTTCAGCATCCCGAATGCCAACATCGCGGTCGACTACGGCATCATTGCCCGTTTCACAGATCCCACGACGGAGCAGCCGACGCTGCTGATCGCCGGTATTTCCGCAGAAGGCACGCTGGCCGCAGGCGAGGCCGTGACCACGCCGAAGTATTTGGACATGCTGCTGCAAACTGCCGGCCATCCCCCCGGCGGCTTTGAAGCTGTCATCGAAACCAGAGTTATCGATGGGCAGTCTGGGCCGCCTAAGATCGTTGCAATGCGCACCTGGTAGATCGTGGTAGCATCGCTCGTGATGCGGCATAATCAGTTGCGCAACATGCTTTGTCTGCTGGCGCTTTGCTGTTGTT
>Ga0206875_1226_pt1 | contig 11969 bp, 7 predicted proteins | sample Alteio_BWOrgCont_9_FD_152616 | JGI IMG/M metagenome (GOLD analysis project Ga0206875, IMG submission 152616) | Enriched cells from forest soil in Barre Woods Harvard Forest LTER site, Petersham, Massachusetts, United States -... | ecosystem: Environmental > Terrestrial > Soil > Temperate forest > O... | reverse complement strand
CAAAAACAAAATTCAACAGCATGGTGCTTTAGCTTTCTACATTGCCCTACAGGGTAATGTATGCTTGGGATTGGCTTTTAGTACCAAAGAAGGAGAAGCCTATTTTATAAGTGCACCTCATGAAGATGAGTGGTCATTATTAAAAGACATTTTTGAAAATACCAACATGAAAATTGGCTATGATATTAAAAAGTGTATTAAGTTTCTGCATGGCAAAGGCATAAGAGTAAATGGAGATTTTTTCGATGTACTTATTGCTCATTTTCTTGTATGGCCTGAAAGCAATCACTCTATCCCGGACATAGCGGATAAAGTAATTAATCTGGCAATAGTGGAATTTGGCGCTGAAACTCGCAAGCCTTTAAAAGAACAGTTGAGCATGGACATGATGTCGAGTGACCAGATAATACCGATATGTTGTCAGCGAGCCGATGTGTTGTTCAGATTGAATGATCTCCTGGCAAAAAAATTGGACACGGAAGGTGCAAAACGTTTATTTGATGAAGTTGAAATTCCGTTGGAAGTAGTTTTAGCTGACATGGAATTAGAGGGAGTAAGAATAAATAAGGATGCATTAAAAGAAATTTCAGGTGAACTCCAAAATGATATTGAAGGCTTGAAAAAGGTTATATATGGTTTATCGGGGAAAGAATTTAATATTGATTCGCCCAAGCAGGTTGGCGATGTACTTTTTGAAAAACTGAAGATAACCGATAAAGCAAAGAAGACAAAAACAGGCCAATATTCAACCGGTGAGGAAATACTTACACCATTATTAGGCAAGCACCCTATAATACAAAACATATTAGACTACCGTGAATTGCAAAAACTTAAAAATACTTATGTAGATGCTCTTCCGCAATTAATCGATGTAAAAACCGGCAGGCTACATACTACTTTTAACCAGGTGGTGGCAGTTACCGGCAGGTTGAGCTCGGAGGACCCAAACCTGCAAAACATTCCTATCCGTACCGAAAGAGGTCGCGAAATACGCAAGGCATTTATTCCGGGCGATGAAAACAGAGTTCTGTTATCGGCAGACTATTCGCAAATAGAATTAAGAATTATTGCATCACTAAGTGAAGATCAGGCCATGATAGAAGCTTTCAAACAGAATGTAGACATTCACTCTGCCACTGCTGCAAGAATATATAATGTCGAATTAGATAAAGTAACATCTACAATGCGCAGAAATGCCAAGACCGTAAACTTTGGAATTATATATGGCTTATCTGCATTTGGCTTATCACAAAGATTAGGAATACCCACTAAAGAAGCAACCGAAATAATTAACCAGTACTTTATACAGTATTCAGGTATAAAAGAATACATGGATAAAAGCATAGCAACAGCAAGAGAAAAGGGATATGTAGAAACATTGATGGGCAGAAAACGTCGCCTCCCTGACATTAATTCTAAGAATTATGTTGTACGCGGTTTTGCCGAACGCAATGCTATAAATGCACCTATACAAGGCTCGGCAGCCGACATGATAAAGATTGCCATGATCAATATCTTCAACGAGATAAAGAAAATGAAACTGCGTTCGAAAATGATATTGACCGTACATGACGAATTGGTTTTTGATGTTTATCCCGATGAGATGGATCAGTTAAAGCCTATGGTTGAGCATAAAATGAAAACAGCCATGAAACTTAATGTGCCTGTGGATGTAAATATGGGTGTTGGCAAAAACTGGTTGGAAGCGCACTAACCATTAGCTATATATTCCTGTTAAAAACTGTTAATCTTTAACTTAAAGAGAGTTTAGTGATTTACCTTTGACACTATGAAATTGTCAGCCCGTATATTATTGGTATTCTTCTCCTTTTTGATTGTCCAGCCCTTAGTTGTTTGGGCTGTACCTAATCAAACTGTCGAAACATGCGCTAAATCATGTTGTGGTCATCATAAAGAAAAGAAAGTGCCTAACCCGATGAAGAACATGTGCGGAGAAATGGCATGTAACCCTTTTGCAGAATATAGCTGTTGCACCGGGTTTATAGTTTCGAACAAAACAATATTCTCTTTTACTCCTGAAAAACTTTGGGAGAAAGATGCATTATTCACTCAGTCTTATACGTCAAACTTTGTCGGCGATTGCTGGCGCCCGCCTGAAAATACTGTTACCATTCTCGGATAACATAAACAGTATTTTAAATTTTTAAAATAATATATCATGAAACGTAAACTTGTTATAGCAGGTTCAGCTATGCTTCTTGCATTGTCTGCTCTTGCACAAAGCGGTACAACCAAAAACAGCACTAATGATAAACCTTGCTGTTCAACCTGTACAAAAACATGCGGATGCGATAAAAGTTGCTGCCCTAACGGCAAATGCGATAAAAGCAAATGCACGCATGAAACCTGCAAATCGAAAGATTGCTGCAGTAAGTAATATGTAACCTTGTTACATTTAAAAGGGAGGCAAATGCCTCCCTTTTTTTATTATCTATTAGTCAGTGTTTATAGTTTTCTATTTACGATATTTGCACAAAATAATTTATACATGAAGAAGAATCTACTTGTTTTAGGAATATTTTTCGGAATAGCTTTCTCCGCTTCAGCACAAAATTCCTCATTGTGGGGCATGACCCAGGGTGGCGGCAGTAAAGCGCTTGGCAATATATTTAAATACCGTCCTGGCATGGCTGCAGATAGCGATGTGTATGATTTTGCAGGCTGGTATGGTGCAAATCCTTATGGCAGTTTGTTCCAGGCATCTGATGGTTTATTATACGGTACCACCCAGCAAGGCGGACCCGGTAGCGTTAATTACGGTCTTTATTTCAACATCGATCCTGTTTCAGGAACATATAATGTGGTGTATAATTTCGACAGCGTGCATGGAAGCTACCCTACCGGTGGTCTTATGCAAGCTTCGAATGGTTTGCTTTATGGCATGACCTACTACGGTGGGCCTAAAAATTTTGGTGTGATTTTCAGTTACGATATAAGCACAGGAAAAGACAGTGTAGTTTATTATTTTGATAGCATACACGGCCGTTGGCCAAATGGAAGCCTTATACAGGCAAAAGACAGCCTGCTTTATGGAATGTGTAACGGCGGTGGTCCTGTAGATGGCGGAGTTATTTTTAGTTTGAATACCAAAACAGGGCAGGAAAAAGTTTTGGCAAATCTTATTGGCAGCAATGGCAATTGGCCCATTGGAGACCTGGTACAAGCACCTAATGGGCTTTTATATGGTATGACGAATGCAGGTGGTGCAAATAATGATGGTGTACTTTTCGCTTATAACCCTAAAACAGGTAAAGACAGTGTGAAGGTTGTATTCAATGGTGTTAATGGTGGATGGCCTTATGGCAGCCTTATTGTGGCATCTAATGGACTATTATATGGCGTTACACAAATTGGCGGAACAAAAAAACTTGGTGCAGTGTTCAGTTATAATACTGCAGCAAATAAATATACAGTAGAGGCAAGTTTTGATAGCGCAAAACATGCTGCATATTTACCTATTGGTTCTTTGGTGCAAGCCCCCGATGGCTTATTATACGGTATGACCAATGCAGGTGGGCCGGGTAATAATGGCTCTATATTCCAGTTTGACCCACTTACCAATAAAGATAGTGTAGATACTTATTTTAATGGCGTTAACGGGCAGTTGCCTCAATATGGTTCTCTCATTGTGCTGGGTGGCTCTACAGTAGGAATACCAACAATAAGTACGCATAAAGATAATACGCAGATATATCCTAATCCGTTTACCAATTCTACTTTAGTTAGCTTTAATCAACCCGGTAAGCATTATTTAGAAATACTGGATATTACGGGAAAAATAATAAGCAATACCGAGTGTAATGGTAAGGAATATACATTGAGCAGAAATAGTCTTTCAACAGGAGTGTATTTTGTTAGGGTATTTGATGAATCTAAACACCTGGTTTCTGTAAACAGAGTAGTGGTAGAATAGAGAAATCTATTTTTCCACCCGTTCTTTCAGCACTTTGTTCATTAATTCAAAGCCTTGTTTTGTATTAATATCAAGCATCTTTTTAAATAAAGGAATTAATATTCCTTTGAATTGCTCGCGTTGCACAAAAGTGGTGGTGTCATTTCCGTTATCAATAAGTTCAAAGATATGTTCGCCATCAAAAAGCCCGGGGATAATCATATGCCCCAACCAGCGGAATTCTTTATTCTTATCAAGTTTTAAAACAACTGGCTTGAAGGTCATCCCGTTTGCACCGGGTGGTTCAATCCTAACAACAATTTTATTATTTACTGCAACATCTCCATCTAACCATCTTAAAAATGGGTTCCAGTTTGGATAATCACGAAAATTGCTAAGTACCCTCCAAACTTTATCCGGTGCAGCATTTATGGTTATTTCTGTTCTTATTTCTTTCATAGTAGTTCAAAGGTATTGTATACAATCACCTTGAGCCATAATAATTAGGTAATTGGACAGGGAATGTAGGTGAAAGGCAGAAAGAGTCGGTGAATAAAAAAAAGGCCGGCATATTGCGATACCGGCCTTAAACCAACAATTAGTAAAATCTATTAATTATATCTTAATAAACTTTCTTACTAAAGTTGTTTTGTCATTATACAGTTTTATAAAATAATTACCCGGAGCTAATTTATTAACCGGAATAACAGCCTCAGTACCAACAATCGTAGATGTACTTACTATCTCGCCAAGTACATTATAAATAGTTGCATAAAGAAACCCGGTGTTTCCTGTATTGTTCCTTATATTAAGATCTTCTGATACAGGATTTGGATATATTTCAAATCCGCCGCTGACTGCAATTTCATTAATGCCTGTAACCGTGCTCTGATCAAATACTGCAAAAGGGCTCATAGATGTTATGCCTTTCCTTTGCAGACTAACCATACCGCTTCCGCCAATGGTTGCAGTCAGGGAGTCGCCAATTTTATCCCATGCACCCGCTGTATAGTGTGATATATAATCTCCTGTATGTATAAAGCCATTTACTTCTATAGCAGGAGACCAGGACAATTGCATATCCGCATTCAAGCCAGAGGTAATACTGGTTTGAAATAACCATGTTGAATTTACCATGGGCTGGCTGGAAGATATTAAAGTACCTGTTGTTCCTTGCGAATAAACACCTGATGAAGCATTCACCCCTATTGTACCGGTAGATGAACCTGTATTAAGAGTAATACTTGCAGGAGAATAATGCGCTGCAGTACCAACATAAAAAGTAGAAGTTCCAGCGGTTGTTGCATTCATTGTCAGGTAACCACCTGCACCTGTTATTACATAAGCATTACTATTTGCACCGGTAATATTACCCGCCGCTGCAATTTGTAAATTATGGCTTCCCGTATTTACATAACCGCTTATAAAGACAAGATTATTATTAACTATTAAATCGGAACCAAGCATTATAGAACCCGCAGCACCAATCTTTACGGTAAGATTATATACGTTGTTTCCCGGGTAGCTAAAAGTTACGGCTCCTGCAGTAGAACTAGCAGCAGTTATAGTAACCGTAGAAGCAGAAGTAGAAAACAACATACCACTTCCTGCAGCTGCAATGTTTCCATTAATAGAAAGATTGTGGCCATTAAGAACCAATGTTCCTGTTTCAAGGTTTATAGTATCTACTGCCATATCAGTACCTAATGTTACTGTATTGCCGGTACCCACATTAAGAATAAAATTACCTAGGCTCCCCGATAACGATATTGGTGTTATAATTGATGAACTCCCTTCAATATCAATGCCAGACTTATCATTTACCATTAAAGAGCCTGTACCGCTAAAACTTCCGTTAAGTGTAATTTTTACTCCGCTCATACTAAGATTACTGCCTCCTGAAAGAGATAAAGTGCCATTAACAGAAAGGTTTGATGCCAGGGTAACTGATTTTCCCGAGCCCACATTTAAAGTAAGGTTATTTAAAGTCTGATAACTGCTCGCAAAAGCTATAGATGACGATAATCCACCACTAGTATTAATTACCAGGTTAGCGCTGGCATCACCCATAAATGTACCACTTCCCCATACCTGCCCATTTAAAGTCAGGTTATATCCATTAAGCGTTAGAGAACCACTCAATAGTTTTAAGGAATCATTCAATGTCACATTTGATCCGAGGGCAACACTATTTCCCGTTGAAACATTGATTGTAACATTTCCTAACCCCGAACCACTTAACTCCATACCAGCAGTGGTAGAGGAAGCTGTATAGTTTACAGTATATGCAGATGAAAGCCCGAGTGTACCGCCGCTGACTGAAAGCGAGCCTCCTTTTACATCAACAGTAGAAGCGGCAGCCATAGTCAAACTACCTCCCGTCTGAATACTAATGATGCCGGTAAGGGTAAGTGTATTATTAACCATAATAACAGCCGATGAACTAAGGCTGGCTATAGAATTTGTAAGCGTATTTGCTGTAACAGAGCCGGAAAAAGAAAAAGTGCTGCCTGTGCTCAGCATTATGTTATTTGCAACAATAGTACCGCTACCGGAAATAGTGCCGGAAGTAAGTATAAGTGAATTAGCGCCGGAAGTAAGTGTGCCATTAACTGTTACCTGCGACAGGATTCCATTAACTATAACAGTACTATCCATTGTAACTGTTAAGCCGGCGCCAATAGTAACCTGGTCAATTACGCCCAACTTAAATGCTGGGGCTGATCCGCCCCATGTTGCTGCACTGCTCCAGTTGCCTGAAGCAACTGCCGTATATGTTGCACCCGATGCAAAACCTCCGCTCAGCGTTGCTGCCAGAAGTACCAAACCAATTTTTGCAGAGTTGTATAATTTAGTTTTCATGATTTTTTAAGTTTTAAATTTTGTATTAGTTATTAGTTAATTAATTCTGAGAGCAAAACTAAATACAGTGAAGAGGGGATTTTCCCAATTTTCGATAAACACAATCTTTTCTCGTTTAAAAGCTGCCGGATAGAATATGAACTAAAAGCATGGAAATTTCATGCAGAGCCAATGCCGGCCAGCAACTAATTAAATGAACAGTAAATTAATTGAGCTCGGAATCAGGACTTAACAGGGGTCAATCCCATTTCCTTACCTGTCTTGATCATGTAGTTAAGTGCAGCCTCACGCTGGTTAGGAATAGTTCCTTCCAATACTGCTTCGCGTATAGCATCTTTAATAAGGCCTACTTGTAATGACGGGCCAATACCAAAGTATTCCATAATATCTTGTCCGCTAACCGGTGGTTGCCAGTTACGCAAATTATCTTTTTCTTCTACTTCCTTAAGTTTTTGCCTTACCAGTTGAAAATTTTTCAAATAGCGCTTTTGCTTGCCAAAATCTTTGGTGGTAATATCGGCTTCACATAATAACATAAGATCATCAATATCATCACCGGCCTCAAGCAATAATCTTCTCACAGCCGAATCAGTAACTGTTTCATGTGCAAGAACAATAGGCCTGAGGTGCAGCAGAACCATTTTCTGCACATATTTCATTTTTTCATTTTGCGGTAATTTCAACTCGGCAAATATTTTCGGAACCATTCGTGCGCCTTTATCTTCGTGCCCATGGAAGGTCCACCCTACTTTAGGATCGAAACGTTTGGTTGGAGGTTTGGCAATATCGTGCAACACGGCAGACCAACGCAACCACAGATCTTTGGTACGAAGCGAAAGATTATCCAATACCTGCAGCGTGTGGTAAAAATTATCTTTGTGCCCCTGCCCATTTATTATTTCAACCCCATACAAGGCAACCATTTCAGGAAATATAAAATGCAACAAGCCACTATCAAATAACAGTTCGAACCCAATGGAAGGAATATCTGCCAGGATCATTTTGTTCAATTCCTCTGCAATTCTTTCTTTTGATATTATTTTTATCCGCTCCTTGTTCTTACATATCGACTCAAACGATTTCGGTTCTATTTTAAAATCCAACTGGGCAGCAAAACGTATGGCCCGCATCATACGCAAAGGATCATCGCTATAAGTTATATCTGGGTCGAGTGGTGTTCTTATAATTCTATCTTCAATATCCTTTACTCCATTAAACGGGTCGAGCAATACGCCATAGTTTTTCTTATTCAGGCCAATTGCCAATGCATTAATGGTAAAGTCTCTGCGCTTCTGGTCATCTTCAAGCGTGCCATCTTCCACCACAGGCTTGCGCGATTCACGGTTATATGATTCTTTTCTGGCTCCGACAAATTCTATATCATAGTCTTCATAAACTAATTGAGCAGTACCGAAATTTTTAAATACGTTCACTTGCTTATCACCCAGCCGTGCAGCAACATTCAATGCCAGGTCAATACCTTTTCCAACAACAACAATATCAATATCCTTACAAGGTCGATAAAGAATAGCATCGCGCACAAATCCTCCCACCACATAAGCATCCACTCCCATTTCATCAGCTACTGCCGAAACAACTTTAAATACCGGATGGGCAAGCGCCTCAACCATAGATGATGTATGTATATCCTTTTCTGTACTCACTATCTTATAATCTCTATTTCACCATTAATACCAATCTTCATAATCCGCGATGGATTGCTTTTTCTTGTTTCATGCTGCCTCAAATTTACCACATAATCCACACTATCTTTTATAGCATCACTTATATCATCAAATCTTTCAGGTGCAGATTCTCCGCTAATATTAGCCGAGGTCGAAACCAATGGCTTACGGATGGTATGAATAAGCATTTTGCAAAATTCATCTTTCACAACCCGTATAGCTATAGTACCATCTTCCGCCACCAAAGCTTTAGCTATGCCTTTGGCTTTCGGGTAAATTATAGTCAGTGGTTTCTCTGCGTACTCTACAAGGTCCTTCGTTACTTCCGGCACCTCGGCATAAAAGCTTACCTGGTGTGGCTCTGCCACTAAAATTATCATGCTCTTTGATGAGGGCCTTTGCTTAATGTCAAATATTCTTTGAACGGCTTCTTCATTTTTAGCGTCGCAGCCAATACCCCATATAGTATCGGTAGGGTAAAGAATAATTCCTCCCTTGCTTAAAACACTGGCGCATTTTTTTACTTCTTCGATCATGCGCTATTTGGTAGAGTGATCTATTTTCTGCTGAAGATTTTTTATATAATCATCGCCCACATTGAATTTTACATTTTTAGCCAATAAAGCAAAACTCAGGGCATTTTTATAATCATTCATTTTTTCGTAAGTAACTGCAATGTCAAATAAACACTGGCCATTCCCCGGTTCAACCTTATTGTAATAATTAAAATCGGTAAGAGCTTCCTTGTACTTAGCCATATTCCATTCCATGGCTCCACGGTCAAGATAGCTCATTGGGTTATCGGGATATAGGCTTATAAGCTTATTATAATCAGCTATTGCATTAGCGTATTGGTTTAGCGATTGATAGGCCCCTGCCCTATTCTGTAACAGTTTTTCATTATTGGGCTGTTTCTTATATACATAATCAAAGTCTTTCATTCCCAGGTCATACCTTTTCATCATGCAATATGTAATTCCTCTATCCAGGTGAGCATCGAAACTTGTACTATCTAATTTCAGTGCCATAGTATACGCAGCAAGCGAACTGTCAAACTGTTTCCTCAGCCCATATATATTGGCAAGATTGCTGTAAGTACCTGCATCAGCCATATGTATTTTTACAAGTGTATCGTAGTTTGCAAATGCGCTATCGAAATACACAGGGTTCTTAGGGCCAAGGTCGGCATAAAAATTACCAAGGTTTTTATATGAAGTCTGAACCTGCCGTGGGTATTTTTTAATTACATCCTGCCACAGAGTTTTAGTATTATACCAAACTTTGGTACGGTCAATGGTAAGATATCCGAATATAGAAGAAGCCACCACAGCAAACCCGATGATGATATTTTTTGAAGCAGGTACCTTTTGCAGAAGTACATACAGAAAGTAAACAGCCATAAATATCAACCCGATATATGCCACATAGCTATATCTCTCTGACATTATAGTGGCGCCCACCGATACAAACTGAAGAATGAGCAAAACATTAAATAAATAAAAACCAAAACCTGCGAGGGCTACCCTGAAATAATTTTCTCCCCCTCTATATGCAAGGTACAGTATAGTCCCGGGAATAAGCATGGCAAGCATGGGTGTTAAATAGAATATAAATGGCAGATGTTCCTTTAGATCTGCAACATATTTCACCATAAAAACAACATTCACCACAAATATTCCACAACCTATTAACGTAAAAGGGAGATATTTTTTACCCGCACTGAAAGCGGCAATGAGTAAAATTGCAGGAATAAGGATAGCTATCAATGGATCGATATAAAAGCTGAATGGCACATTGGCCTTCGGGCCCAGAATGGTATTAGGATACGGATAGAATGAGCATAAATGCTCCGGTACAAATGCTTTAGCAAGATATGCCAGGAAACTATAACAGGTAAACATAAGCCGCTGCAGAATAGAAAAGGTCTGGAAAGAGGCAACCGCACCCGATGCCTTTTGAATGTGGAAGGTATACCAACCAAAAAACAGAGAGAATAAAAAGAAAGGAGCTTTTTCATATAATAGTTTCCATTCTATTTTTCTCTTCAACAAGATATCTAAAGCAAAAAGCGATAATGGGAAAACGACTGCCATTGCTTTAGAAAGATTTGACAATACAAACAATACGAAAACTATACCCAGCCATTTTAATTTTTCTCCATTAATGTATTTCAGGTACACCATTAACCCGATCAGGTAAAAGAAAGTGTATAACAGATCTTTACGCTCTGCCGCCCACGAAACCGATTCTACGTGCATTGGGTGTATGCCATGCCATAATGCGCCAAGACCGGCAAACCATGTAATATGCTTAAATGTTCCGTAGCCTGCACCAGCCATAGCTTTGAAAACCATAAGCAATAAAAAGAAAACGAGGCATGCGTTAATAATATGAATACAGATATTGGTTACATAATATGGTTCAGGATTAAGCTTAAAATAATGGTAATTAGCCACCAGTGATAACATGGTTAAAGGATGATAATTGCTGGGAGTAGGGATGCCATATAAAATGGTATCCATGTTGGCCTTGTTACTTGAATTTTGTACAAATGGATTCTCGGTTATATACACACCATCGTCCCAATTGGTAAACTGGTTAGTTAAACTAAACCGGTAGCAATAAAAAGTACTTGCAATTACTACTAATAACAAAACCCATTTAAGCCACTTTTCATACGACTCTGGTTCAATTTCATTTTGTGTGTATACAGATTGGCTCTTCTTCGCAGCCTGGGTATTGCCTTTAGAAGGTGCTGCACCCTTAGCAATGGGGGCAGGTTTTTGCAACCTGTATTTATTACTTTTTTTACTCATTTACTTTGCGCGCCTATATGTGCTTTCAGGTCGCTAATATAATCTTCGTTTACCTGCACACCTAATTTTTTAGCTGTCATAGCATCTTGCAATGCGGCGGTATAGTTACCCATTTCTTTATAAACTTGTACCCTGTAAATATAAAGGTCCTTATTATCAGGGTTAATTTGATCAAAAACTGTCAAATCAGCCAATGCCTCTTTATACTTTTTCATTTTAACATAGCTACGGGCGCGGCTAAAGTACGCATCGGCACTTTCAGGATCAAGCTGAATGGCCATAGAGTAATCTGAAATAGCTGAATCCAGTTTACCGCTCATATCATAAAGATTTCCCCGGTTTCGGTATAGTGAAGGATCGCTGGAATTCTTTGAAGCTACATAGGAAAAATCCTTAAGCGCCTCATCGTATTTATTAACATGACAATAAGCAATACCTCTATTCATATGTGCCTGTGTATAGTTTTTATCGGCAGCAAGGGCAGAATCACAATCGGCAATGGCTTGTGTGTAGTTGCCCTTTACACGGAAAATATCGGAACGGTTAACCAATGCCTCAGGAAAAGAAGATTGAAGCCTGATCGCCTCATTAAAGTTCACGAGTGCGGAATCTAACTGTTCGTGTTTTTGAAAATAACTACCCAGATCATTATATGCTATGGGCACATCTTTGTGTTGGCGTATCACATCTTTC
>Ga0206875_1224_pt1 | contig 12022 bp, 6 predicted proteins | sample Alteio_BWOrgCont_9_FD_152616 | JGI IMG/M metagenome (GOLD analysis project Ga0206875, IMG submission 152616) | Enriched cells from forest soil in Barre Woods Harvard Forest LTER site, Petersham, Massachusetts, United States -... | ecosystem: Environmental > Terrestrial > Soil > Temperate forest > O... | reverse complement strand
TGTGCCTGCATATTCCACTGTATTGCCGTTTGCTGATGCAGTCAATACATCTGTAGTACCCGAAAATAATGCAGTAGGAACTTTCAAAAAAGAATTCGGTCCATTTATCCAGGTGCAAGCAACAGTGCCGCCACCCCGGATGATTCCGCTTCCATTGGTAAGTGTTACACTCCCCATATTTACAATTATATTACTTATGCTAAAATTAGCCGTATAAAATTCAAATTCAGCTGACGACAACTTTTTATAACATAATCTCTAATCAGGCTGCATCAACCGACACGGTATTTATGACTAATGCCATTACAGTAAGTAAAAACCTCACTATTTCAAAAGGTGTGTTTGATTGTCAGAACTATCAGTTGACGGGTAATACAAGTGGGACACTAAGTTTGGCCTCAGGCACAGGCTTAGTGCTTGGTTTGCCAAGTTCGAGTACAAATATCTCTTTCCCTACTAACTTTACTAACGCACATACCAGTCTCAATTCAAATAGCACAGTTGTTTTCCAGGCTAACACAACTTCTCAGTCAATACCTGTAACCCGCACTTATGGAAATGTTGTGGTGGGTGGAGGTTCATTAACAAAAACACCATCTGTTACTACTACAGCTTTAACACTTAATGGCAACTTAACTGTTTGTACCTCTACCACGCTAAGTATGACTACAGATTCAATAAAATTGACAGGTAGCCTGATTAATAATGGGACATTATCATTCACTACCGGCCCTTTATTTGTCGGAGGCAACTTTACCAATAATGGAACATTTACATGTGGAACCGGTACTGTAACTTTTAACGGAAGCGGAGCGCAAAGCCTTATAAGTGCAAACAGTGCAGAAACATTCCAGAATTTAACAGTAAACGGAACCAGCAACCTAACAACTAATTGCCACTTGAATATAAATGCCATTAATTATGTCCAAAGCGGAGGAACAATGACTGTACAATAAATACTAATTAAATAAAAGAGAATCTTAAACTTCTAACATCTCAATCACATGAAAAGACCACAACAATTGATCGTATGCCTCAGTATTATTTTGGTTTGCTTATTTGGTCAAAATGCAATGGCTCAAACAGGTATAACAGTAAATGGCACAACTAAATGCATTAGCTCTAATTCAAATGCAATAAATTTTGCAAGCGATTCACTGCTAAATATTGGCATAATTAAAGCTTCCAATGCCAATTATTCCATATTTGGCACAGGGCACACAGGTTTGGCAATGTATGGTACAAATGGATACTTGCAGGCTTTCAACTTCCCTAATGACAGTACTAAAATACTTAGAGGTAATGGCACTTTTGCTTCTACTTCTACTTTTCAGCCGTGGACAATTAGCGGAGGTACAGTATATTTTAATGGAGGTAAAGTACTTATTGGTGGCACTAGTGCATTATCTACAGCAAGCCTAGATATTATGGGGGCTTCAGGCACTAATCAACTCTCAATTGATAATAGCACAACTGGACATGGGTTATTTACTTTTACTGGTAGTGGCTCTGGAACAATGTTGGCATACAATGGTACTACTACTACAATAGCATTGCAAGCGGGTGGAACATCATATTTCACAAATGAGCTTGTAGCAGGTAATGCAGGTAGTTTATCTACAGCCAGTTTAGATGTTGTGGGTTCAACAGGTAGTCAAATGCTTGTAATTGATAATAACACTACCGGGCATTCTATGTTTATAAGTACAAGTACGGGTGATGCAGGAATATTAAATGGCTACAGTGCAATGGCAAATACGTTAAGCCTAAATTGTAATGGAGCTTCATTTTTTAATGGTGGCAAGGTAGGTATTGGCACAACATCACCTGCTGCACATTTCGATTTAAATGATGCAACGGGAACTGCTTATTCGAATATTATAGGTATAGAAGATTATGCAGGTAACAATGTAATGAGTGCCTATGCTGCCAGCGGACAAGACTTTATAACCTTTGGAAGTACTACCGCTTATGGTGTTAAGCCAGTTACAATTAATGGTGGCTTCTTATCTGTAAATGGTGGTGGTGGAGTTGCTGCATACCTTGGAATATCTTCGGCAAATGTAGCTACTGATTATACAAACCGCTTTGATATATATAATCCTTATGATGGTACTCACAGTTTTATTGTAAATTATCAGGGTAATGTTGGTATAGGAACAGCAAGTCCGACATTCCCTTTAGATGTTAGTGGTACAATGCATGCATCAAGTATAGTACAGGTTCCGCATCTTAATTTATACGCTAATGGCACAAGCACTGGAATATCAATTGATGGGCCTAATTTTTCTATTGGTTCATCAAGTGGCGCAATTGGATTTGGAAATAATAATTTGAATACATCAGGAACTGTAAGTGCGCATAATTTACTAGTCTCAACAGGTACTGTAACCTTATCGGGCATAGTGACCGATACAGTTAATGACCTTATGCAAATTGATAGGGCTGGACATGTTTCACCAATGAACAGTGCCACTTTACAAGCTATGATACACCCTAATATTATACCTGTTGTAGCTCCATGTTTACAATTACCATATTGGTATTCAAATCTAATTGGTAGCTCAAATAATACGACTGGTATTATGACTCTTTATACCATTCCATGTGATATTGTAGGAATAGGTGTAAGTAATCCTGATGCTTCTTTCAGTATTTCTAATAGTGCAATGACTAATGCATTTTCGGTTGTGAACCCAACATCTCATACAGATGTATTTACAATTGATCAGAAAGGACGTACAGTCATCAACCCAACTTCAGACCCTACCTATACTATTAACCCAACCTCTGGAATTGCACTTGCGGTAGATGGAGAAATATTGGCAACAGATGTTATGGTTAAGTTGCACGTGGATTGGCCTGATTATGTCTTCAAAAAGGATTATAAACTACCTAGTCTTGATGAATTAGAAACATACATAAAGCAGAATCATCACTTGCCAAATATTCCATCGGCAGATTCTCTTAAATCTAAAGAAGGTATTTCTGTGAGCAATATGATGACTGCTCAAACAAAGAAGTTAGAAGAATTAACTCTCTATTTAATTCAATTAAATAAAGAAGTAAAGGCACTTGAAGAAGAAAATAAAAAATTAAAAGAGCAGATTGAAGTTAAAAACTAAACATATTGTAAAGAACAATGCCACTAGTCTTTAACTAAAAATGCGTCATATCATGAAAAAAGTCAATAAATATATTATCATTGTTTTTCTTGCAATAATTGGATTAAATTCCTTTGGTCAGGTTAATATTCTTACCGATGGTAATTCTACTCCAAGTACCCTTTCTACGGGCACTGTCGGGACTCCTATAATACCTCCAATAGCACCAGGTAATTATGTTGGAGTGCAGTCTGTTGATGCTCAATATATCAGCAATATAGACCCTACTGCCGGGCAACAGGTCCATCTATTTATTGATAAATCTATTCCTCAGCCAATTACTGGGGACAACGGCGGTAATAATTATTCTCCGACGAATCCTCTTCCAACCGGTCCTATTACCTATACTATTAATCCGTCAGCGCCCGTTGGTAAAACATCCACTTCATATGGAGTAACTCCTACGGGTGGTGCAACTTATAGTGTACCAATAATGGTTCCTCCGGGAACAATGAATATGGCACCCCAATTGTCAGTGGATTATAATAGCCAGTCTCCTAGTGGTCTGTTAGGCCTTGGTTGGAATCTTAACGGATTACATTCAATATCCAGAATGGGTAAAACCATATACCATAATGGATACGTCAGCCAAATTAATATGGATAATAGTGATTGGTTTGCGCTTGATGGCAATAAATTAGTGGTTAATACAGGAACAAATGGGGCAGATGGAGCGGTATACTCTACAGAAATGGAAACATTTTCTAGTATTACTTCACATGGAGGATCATCTACTACAGGCCCACAATGGTTTTCTGTGCAGACCAAAGATGGAATGACAATGGAGTTCGGTAATACTGCCGATTCAAAGTTAATTCCCACCGGGCAAACTAACCCTATAATGCAATGGATGGTAAATAAAGTTTATGATGAGCATGGAAATTATATCTCCTTTCAATACGAAAACCAGAATGGAGAAATATTTATTAAGGAAATCGATTATACTGGAAACGACAATGCCGGAATTACTCCATATAATAATGTGTTATTCACATATGGGCTCAAAACCGATGCAAATACTACATACTGTGCTCAAGGCAAATATAATTCTACTGTGGTTTTAACTAGTATTGAGGTTGTTTGCCAGGGTAATTTATTTAAGAAATATTCTTTCAATTATAATTTTTCTAATGTTTACTCATATTTAACAGAGATTGATGAGGAAGGTGCTGATAAAGCAATTCTAAAACCTTTACAATTCTCTTATACTGCGGATTTATCAGGAGATAATGGAGTGGGTACAACAGCTACTAATTTTCCGGATGCTCCGCTTGAAGCAAGCTTAAGTACTAGCTCTTCTTATCCGTTTCCCTTTCGGAAGTTTGCTTTGTTAGATTATAATGGAGATGGGAAGGAGGATATTATAGATTTCCAGGGTTCTTATACCGATGTTCCTCCTACTACATTTTATAGCAACTTACAATGGGCGTTAGGTACTACTCTTTCGTTTAATTGGAATATTCCAGTATTGCTTCAGAATACTACTTCTACAATAGCTACAGTTCATTCTTATACAGCTACTACATTTACAACGGTAACTTCTGCTAGTATGCCAGCATGGGATCCCAGTAAAAGTTCACTTTTATCCAACCTTCCCTTAAACAATACCTCTGCTGGAGATTTAGGGCAGCTTCAAATGGATTTTAACGGTGATGGTAGGGAGGACCTAGCATCTTCTGTAATTACATACAATCCAGGTGTTGAAGATGCTGACTATGAGGAAGACATAAGTATTGGTCTTTCAACTTCTGGCTCCACTTCTACTAATCCTCCATTTACGACACCAAGCGGTAAGCTAATAACCTATGGCACTAATCCAACAAGCCCTCCAGTCGATGGTGTTAACTATTATAATGGATCTGGGCAAACATTTTACCTAGATTTAAATGGTGACAATCAAATGGATGTTATTAACTATCATTTGGATCAAACTGGTGGAATCGAACATTATAGAATATGGTTAAATGCAGGCGCAAACAACCCTTCACTGTCCAGCGCTCCGACGACAGTCCCTAATTTTGAAATTACGGTCAATGCCGGTTTTACATATGGCATTTTTAATATTGTACAATTGGATTATTTAGATTTTTCTCAAGCATTTCCTATGGATATTGATGGAGATGGAAAATATGAATTGGTAAATGTGGTTCAACGTTATGGCGATGGGACTTTTCAAAAAGTAATAGTTAAATTTGATTTCACTCAAACCTATAATCAACCTAATTATTTAGCATCTGTCAATGGAGGTTATGGAGAAGTTGCAACACCGGGCAATGGTATTGTTATTGAACCGGATAATTCTTCCTTTAATTATTATTTGAATTCATTTACAACAACAGTTAATGTTGAAGCAAACCCTCAGTATAGTACCACTCTTACCAACAATGATCATTATTCACTTTTCGGTGATTTCAATGGAGATGGAATTTCTGATGTTCTATATTATACAGGAAGCTCCTGGTCGATGAATTTTGGAACTGGAGGTGGTTATTATGCTACATCATCTGTCAATGGCCTTACTAATGATAATCCATTTAGTTACCCAACTGTTTGGTATTACGCTGAAGACGTAAATGGCGATGGGAAAACTGATATTATAGAATTTACTAATGCGGCAGGGGGTGGCGTTACTGTTATTAATGTATACTATAGTACAGGAAATTCTTTTGTTCCTGGTTTTGTTACTGCATACGGGAGTACACTTGATCCGCAAAGAGATCAAATTTCTTTTGGAGATTTTAATGGTGATGGGATTAATGATTTATTTATTGCCGATGAGTTTACAAATCCAAGCCAACCCGCAATTATTTATTTTAACCAAGGAGGATTCTCAAAATATTTAGAAGATGCTGTTGATGGGTATGGTACTTCAACGCAATTTACGTATCAACCACTTACTCAACCCGGTACATCTGCCGCCTACACTCAAAATTCAACAACAAGTTATAGAAATGGCATACTCAATACTACCCTTCTTGATATTAATAAACCATTGTATGTTGTTACACAACATAATGTACCTAACGGTATCGGAGGGCTAAATACAACAACCTATTCTTACCAAGATGCTATTCAAAATAATCAGGGCAAAGGACTCTTGGGGTTTTTAAGTGTTAGTGCTTATAATACAATGAGTGATTATTCCACTACGATAAATTATAGTTATAATACTACTTTTTTTAATCCAACGACTTTTACAAGCTCAACTATTGTTGCTAAGAATAGTGATGCGGTTGCACAAACCGATAGTACCATAGCTGATATTTCGTTAGGAAGTATAACTGGATTTCCATTTCAGCGATATTATGAACAGCCTACCACAGCAGTGTATACTGATAATGTAACTGGCGGAGTAACTACAACTAGTTATAATAGTTATGATGGGTACGGTAATATTCTAGATAAAACGACAACAAATAATGCTCAAACTACAGAAGAAGCAAATACTTATACACAAAGCGGAGCATGGATACCGTCAAGACTTGCAACATCAAAAGTAACAAATACGCGTACCGGACAATCAGCGTATGCAAGAGAAACAGATTATGATAATTATAATTCTTTCGGACAGCCTGCCAAAATTGTAAAGGACCATGGTGAGGCAAAGGAGTTAGATAATAATTATACTTATGACCCTAATTCAGGTGTTATTACCAAGATACAGGTAAGTTCAAGCGGCTTACCTACCGAAACAACTTCTTATGCGTATGACGCCCAGGACCGGTTCATTGTTCAATCTTCAAATTCTTTGAACCAGGTTTCCGAAAAGACATATGATCCTAAATGGGGTATGCCACTTACCGAAACAACTATTGATAATCTTAAAACAACTTATACATATGATGGTTACGGCAGGGTGGCTTCAGTTATAACTCCCGATGGATTAACAACAACCGTATCTTACAATTGGTATACAGGAGGGCTTCCCCAATCTGGTGATCCGAGCTTGATTGATGTTGCAAACAACGCACTCTATTCAACATTTCAGCAAAAAACGGGTTCTCCTTCATTGAAAACATATTATGATATTTATGGAAGAGAAATCCGCAAGGAAACAGATGATTTTAGTAATGAAGTATACTCTGAAAAAGGATATAATACGCGTGGAGATGATAGTGTCCTTACAAATACATATGAAATCGTTTCCGGAACAAATTATGTTCCTGTAATTACAACTAAAACCTATGATGAATTTAATCGGGTTACTAAAAGTGATAGTACAGATGGTATATCGGACCTTATTACCACATTTGCATATACTGAGGCAAGTGGGAATACTACTGTCACCGAGATAGTTCCTGATGGCAGGCATGAAAGTCAAACTATTGATATGGCAGGTTTAGTCACTCAGGATGTGGATTTCCAGGGAAACATTGTTAGTAAGACCTATGGCAGTTTTAATAAAGTTACAGCAACTAGTCTAACAACAAGTACTTCCTCAGTTCAATTAAATTCTGCGTTATATGACATCTATGGCATGCCATATAATATGACAGATAATAATTCGGGCACATTAGTTTGTGATTATAATGCTTATGGGCAATTGGATGCACAGACTGATGCAAATGGCTCAACTTATACTATGACTTACGACGCATTAAACAGGATGACAAGTAAAGTTGGTCCTGAGGGTACATATAGTTATCAATATATTACAAGCGGTAATGGATTGGATATGCTTCAAACTGCTAGCTCGCCATATAATACATCTTGTACATATACTTATGATAACCTAAGACGAACAACCCAAAAGAGTGAGAATATTAACGGCACCGTTTTAAATACCCAATATCAATATGATATATATGGCCATGTGACGCAACAAACTTATCCCGGTGGATTTGCAATTCAAAATATTTATACATCAAATGGATATCTTTATAAGACTAACAGGGTTGATAATGGAAATCTTATTTGGTGGGGACTCCATATGAATCCGTTTGGCCAGTATGATGATTATGCACTTGGAAATGCACTAGTGGGTACAAAAACATTCACAAATTTTGGATTGCCTACCCAATTTAAGGTGTCAGATAATATTCAAAACTTAACCTTTGATTGTAACCCACTTAACGGAAATCTCAATAAAAGAACGGAGGCAGATGTAGTTGCCCAAAATCAGGAGACTTTCACTTATGATAACATGGATCGCCTTCTTAGCTCAGTTGCAAGCCTAACGAGTTACCCTTATACAGCGCAACCGATTATAAATATTACTTATCAACCTAACGGTAATATAAACTCAAAATCGGATATTGATCAAAGCTACAATTATCAATATAACACTACCAGGCAAAATGCTGTTACAAAGGTTGGAAATGCTAATGGGCTTATTAATTCAAACCAGCAAGATATAACATATACTCCATTTAGCCAGCCTTCAGTTATTACTCAGGGTACACAGGAGCTGGATATTACTTATGGGCCAATGCATGACAGGAAAGAAGAGGATTTGTATTGTAGCAGTGTTGAAATGAGTTCGCGCTATTTTACGGATGGATTTGAAAGAAATATTGACCATTCAACTAATGTAACCACTGAAGTTAATTATATAAGTTGTGCCGGTAATTTAGTGGCAATGTGTGTAGGCCATGCAGGTGCATTGACCATGTATTATCCACATTCAGATCCTTTAGGGTCTATCCTTACGGTTACAGACGAAAATGATGATATCGTTGCGGAGCAAAGCTTTGATGCATGGGGGAATTATCGTAACCCAACTGATTGGAGCTATACCAGTATCCCTACTCAACCAGATTGGTTATACAGAGGTTTTACGGAACAAGAGCATCTATCGGAATTTGGATTAGTTAACCTGAATGCCCGGTTATATGACCCTTTAATTGGCCGTATGTTAAGCCCTGACGCTTATATTCAGAATTCTGACTTTTCTCAGAACTATAATAGATATTCTTATTGTATAAATAATCCATTAAAATATATTGACCCAACAGGGAATAGTAGTTTTTGGCAATGGGCATTTGGACGAAATAGTTTCATAAACGTAGGTGGTACTTGGGTTTGGCAAAATATTGTTGTTGCCCCATTAAAAACTGATGCAGCTGGATTTGTAAGTTTTTGGAATTTTGTCAAACCAGTTGTTCTTCCTTATTTCCGATTTATAGCAAAAGTAGTGGTAGTAGTTCTTCCTTTTGCTGTTATAGGCGTAGGTTTGGTTTTTTTGCCTGGACTTACTGGATTAGTTGTTGGTGGGTGGATATTAACAGATGTTATAAATGCTCAGGGAAATCCAGGGTATTTTTCCAGAACAGGGTTCGTTGTAGATTATGCAAATTATGTGCATTCTTCATTTGCATGGATAAATAGCTGGTAATGGCTTTATTAATAACTTTATGATTTGATGAAGACAGTTATTTTGATATTAATTCTTGGGTTTGGGCTAAATTCAATCGCAAAAGGATATGCGATGAAAGATAGTATTAAATTTAGTGGTTCAGGATACTTAATTATTAAGAAAAAAACCTGTTCTTTTTATCAAATAAATGTTTGGGGGCAAATTATTCTTTCAAGCAAACGATTGTTTTTCAAACCCTTTCGCAATAAGCAGTATCTAAAAGAATTGTCAATTCCATTAGATAGTATTGAAATGATTGCCTATTATAACCCTATAAATAAATATATTATCTGGCATAGACATATTCTAATTAAGACTAAAGATAGGGAAGAACTTAATTTAGATGTAGTATTAAGAACTGAGCAGTTATTTAAATTAATCACCAACGCTGTAAAGGACACAAGCACAAAAGACAATGACACTTTAATTAATAAACCTTTATTGTGTAATTCAAATAATAATGAGGCTTATATTAGACTTCATTATATCGGGAGCACAATATATTCTCCTTTAAATGCAAAAGGTTGTTTTCAAATGGAAGGAACTAGTTTTACCTTTACCCCAATGGAATATACTCAATATCTGAGAACAATTAATATCCCAATTTCTTATATTAGGAGCATTAAAAAGCAAGGAAGAAGAAGGGTACAGTTCGAATTGGATTCTGGAACTAAATATGTATTTGTGGTAAAGAATAGAATCGAATTTATTAAAAACCTACACAAATATATTTGATTTAAAATACTAGATGAAGAGGCTAATTATTTTATATGGTGTGTTGATTATAAGTATAGCTACTGTTGCTCAAACAAAGTTTGTTTTTGGGGAAACGCTTGTGAGCAGTAGCGATGGAAATGAAGAACATATGGATAGATTTATGAAAAAAAGCTATAAATTACCTTGGTTAAATGATAGTTTAGTGGATACACTTATAATTAATAAGGTAGTATTAATAGGGATTAAATCTACTTCGTATTACATTACTTTTAAATATGATACAACAAGGATTGCTATTTCGATTGAAAGAACCAGGCATAATTCTGAGTTCCAGATTAAAACGTATTGGGAAAGCAGAAATATAAAGAGATGTTCAAGATATAATAAAAATCATTTGCTTTCAGGCGAATGGGTTGAATACTATAACGATGGAAGTACTAAATTAAGCGGAAAATATAATAATGGCAAAAAAAATGGGAAGTGGAAATATTATGATGAGAAAGGTAATAAAGTTCTTGTTCAAGAATTTAAGGATAACATACTAGTTAGCTCGAATGATAAAGGATATATATATGTTCGACATAATGATAATTAAAATAATCTTCTAAGTAAATTGATCATGAATATAAGATTGCATTTTAAACAGAATAGAAGGATGAATTACAAATTGTTTTCGCTGTTATTTATCTGCGTATTAAGTGAAGGCGGGTTTGCTCAAATAAGATATTGTTATGATGCTGATGGCAACCGTAAGCAAAGTCTGTCAATTGGTACAGCACGTGCTATAAGACCTAACTCAAATGATACTACACCCGATATAAAGGCTATGCAAACAGCCATGCAAAATGGTATAAGTGTTTACCCAAACCCTTCAACCAGCACAATTAATGTTACTATCAATTCTTTTGATAGCAGTAAAACAGCAGCTGTTTACTTAATGGATATAGCCGGGAATATAGAATATAGCAAACAGGTTACATCTGTGCCGGTACCAATTAACATATCAGGTTTTGCCGAGGGGGTTTATTTTGTAAAGGTTGTAATTGGTAAAAAAGAGTTGTTTTACAGAGTAGTTAAATCAAATAGATAATTACTACTTTACCTTACTAAGGCTATATTACCCTTTCTTTCAGTTTTACTTCCATCATACATAGTTGCATTTAGATAATATATATAGGTGCCAGTGTTCATTGGCTCACCTTTATAAACACCATTCCATCCTATGTTTTTATCCGTTGTTTCAAATACTTTGTTGCCCCACCGGTCAAATATATCAAATACTATTTCTTTTATACAAAGCCCCCTGGCATATAAAATATCATTTTGACCGTCTCCATTGGGTGAAAACGCTTCGGGAACAAAAACATCTCCGCAAGATACATCAATTGTTATAAGTGCTTGGGTACTACATCCGCTGTCACTGGTTACGATTAATGTATACGTTGTGGTTTGTGGCGGAGTAGCTGACGTACTATAACAAGTACTACAATTTAATCCCGTAGTAGGCATCCATAAATAGGTCCCTCCGCCAGCTGCAATAAGCTGAACACTTTGGCCATACATTATACTCGAATCGCAGCAAGCCGTAACAAAAGGAAGTGCATTGACAATAATCGGAATTAGAATTGAAGTTTTACAGCCGTTCCCTGTATCAGTTAAAGTATAGGTTGTATTTAATATTGGGGAGACGACAATACTATCACCAGTTGCTCCGGTATTCCACATATAATTTGTTCCACCTGAAGCTTTTAATAGTGCATTGTTTCCATAACAAATTGATGTTTTA
>Ga0206875_1223_pt1 | contig 12030 bp, 11 predicted proteins | sample Alteio_BWOrgCont_9_FD_152616 | JGI IMG/M metagenome (GOLD analysis project Ga0206875, IMG submission 152616) | Enriched cells from forest soil in Barre Woods Harvard Forest LTER site, Petersham, Massachusetts, United States -... | ecosystem: Environmental > Terrestrial > Soil > Temperate forest > O... | reverse complement strand
TTGCTAAATCGGGATACACTCTATCAAAAAACCATTTTTGCCAAAACCAGTTTAAGTTTTTACCGCTGGCAGTATTAAAGGAATAAAAGAAATCATACGGCATAGGATGCTTGCCATGCCAATCTTCTATGTATTGATGCAATGCTTTTAAGAATAATGGTTTGCCCAATATATTCTGCAATGTCCAATAGCATAAAGCGCCCTTGCCATAAGAGTTTGCCAGATATGCATCATCCTGATAGAGTTTAGTATTTGTAATTAAGGGTACATCTTTATCTGTACCTGCTATTCGCAGATATCTTGTCTTACCATAAATGCCATCATCTTCCGGTTCAAACATTAATGTGGATATAACAGCTTCGCCAATGGTTGCCCAGCCTTCGTCCATCCATGCATATTTGGTTTCGTTGATACCCATATAAAATGGAAAGTAACTATGGAATATTTCATGTGTTGTTAACTGCACTGCATCTTTATGTGTTGGTGTAGGGTTATCGTTTACCATCATTGGATATTCCATTTGGTCCGTACCATCAAAAACAGTTATTTGTGGAAATGGAAAAGTTACCTGCGGATACGTATGGCTTGCATAAAAAACGGTCCAGTATGCCTGATCGGCAACATCATAATAATCCTTATGAGCTGGATTAAATGCGGCGCTTGCAAGTGTCCGTTTATTATTTACAAAATCAGTAGTTACACTACTTGCATCCCATAAATAATGATTGCTGAATGCAAAAGCAAAATCAGTTACATTGTTTGCATTAAATTTCCATACGCCCGTTTGTGTAGCACTGAATATATTGTTATTTGCATAATCAGCTGAATCAATTATATGAATAACACTTGGTGATGCGTTTGCTTTTTCCAATTTATTTAAAATTGTGGCGCTAAAATTATCGCTTACATTCTGTCGCTCTCCTGTTGCCCATACTACATAATTTTTAGGCAACGAAATTTCTACATTAAAATCACCAAAATCATTATAAAATTCCTGTGTGCCATTATAACTCCAATCGTCCCAGCCATCAATATCATCGTACACAGCCAGTCTTGGAAAAAAATAAGCAATAAAATACGAACCGGTATCCACCATACCAGTTCGATTTTGCGAACCGGTATTGACTGTATAGTGCCATTTTACGGTAAGACTTAATTCAGCTTTAGGCAATACCGCATTATCGGGTTTCACAATCAGGTTTGTATTTACATGATTTGCTTTGGGGCTATTAAAATCTGTAATTATCTCATCGCCTATTTGTAACAAATCAATGCTAACGCCATCGGTTAAGTCTTTATCTTTTACTTCGGCAAACATAGTCCCTCTTGTTACTCCTTTTTTATAATAATCCGGATATAAGCGGATGATGAGTTTCTTTAAGCTATCAGGACTATTGTTGGTGTATGTAATTGTTTCTTCACCGCTTAAAATATTTGTTGCCGGATCAAATTTTATTTTGATATCATAATCTCCACGGTTTTGCCAGTAATTTTTACCGGGTTTTCCATCAGGGTTTCTGGTTTGTTTATTATAGGCTCCTGTTATGTTAGTTGCAGTGAATAATTGCTGAGCTTGAGATGAGACAGCATTCAACACAATGATTACAATAAGCAATAGAAATATCTTTTTCATCGAATCTGATTGAATAAATTTGTATTTTTTTTGTAGAGGAGTTTATCTTTACTTCTTTTCTTTATGCTTGTTAATTAATTCTTTTAATTCTTCTATACCTACTTCTTTCCCATTAAATTTTCTATGAAGCATGGAATGGCAATTTGGGCAAACGGGAATTAAATCATTTTTATAGTTTACTCTATACTTTTCTCCTACAATATGAATAGGAACAATATGATGAACATGGATAAAGCCTTTTCCAATTTCTCCATATTTATCGACGAAATTAAGATTACATATTTTACATGTTGCTCCATGAAAATTTATACATGCATTTCTAGCACTTGAACTTCTTTCATATTTGTTTACAAAAACTTGTTTCTTTATTCCCTCATAAGCATTTGAACCATCATTCATCATATCGGGATAAACTTCATTTTGGTTTAAATCATTAAAATTGTTTTCAATATAGTAAACCAAATTATTTGAAGGTCTCATTGGACCTTGTGGAGCCCCATTTAACCCATTTTTTAGCAGATTCTCCAAATTTAGGTTAGAGTTATAAACTTGATCGATTAAAACAAGTCTCATAAACTTCCCTCTTAATGCTTTTTGATATTCCTCTTTAACTATCCAATACTCTTCATCATCTCGAATTTCTTTAAAGTCTAAATCAATCTTTTCAATTCGACATTTATATTGAATAGCCTTTACTGGTCTTGTGCAATAAATATATACAATATCGTTTTCTTTAAACATTGTACTTTTTTGTCGCCAATCCACAAAGCCGAAATGTTCAAACGAACTTAAATGATCGTATAAAGAGGAATTTGCAGAGATTAACCAATTCATTTTTGATTTTTTAGTTTTCAAACTAATTATTTCAAATATACTTAACTCATAACAATAGATCTAAAATAGCAAGTAACAAATCATTTAACAAACCTTGCTGCCATCCTGTCAGAAACTTCCATGTTTTATCTTATCTTTGCCCTCCAATTTTATGATGGAAAGTTTATATTCACCCGATACAAAAACACACGATGAATCCAGGCAAGGCGAAGCATATGCGCTGCCTGTTGACGCATCGCTCCAATACAAAAAGCATTTCTATATTGAAAGCTATGGCTGCGCCATGAACTTTGCAGATACGGAAGTTGTAGCGTCTATCCTGCAATCCAGCGGATTTGGCGCTACCAAAAATGTAGAAGATGCAGATCTTATTTTTATAAATACCTGTTCGATAAGAGAAAAAGCAGAGTTAAGCGTACGTAAGCGTTTAACAGAATTCAGGAGCCTTAAAAGAGCGAAACCCGGTACTTTAGTTGGGGTATTAGGCTGCATGGCAGAAAGGCTTAAAGCCAAATTTCTTGAAGAAGAAAAATTGGTGGATATGGTGGTAGGTCCGGATGCCTACCGCACTTTACCCGGTTTAATTGAAGAAGCCGGCACGGGACAAAAAGCTGTAAATGTTTTATTAAGCCGTGATGAAACCTACGGTGATATTGCACCGATACGTTTAAATAGTAATGGCGTTACAGCTTTTGTAAGTATTATGCGTGGCTGCAATAATATGTGTGCTTTCTGCGTAGTACCGTTTACCCGTGGCAGGGAAAGAAGCCGTGATGCAAACAGTATTCTAAATGAATGCGAAGAATTATTCAATACCGGCTATAGAGAAGTAACGCTTTTAGGTCAAAACGTAGATAGCTATTATTGGAATGATGAGCAGAACAACAGGCAGGTAACATTTGCAATGTTATTGGAAAAAGTTGCTTTAATCTCTCCGTTATTAAGAGTTCGTTTCTCTACATCACATCCTAAAGACATTACAGACGAAGTATTATTTACAATAGCTAAGTATGAAAACATCTGCAATTATATTCACTTACCTGTACAAAGCGGAAGTTCAAGAATATTGCAATTGATGAACCGAACGTATACCCGTGAATGGTATATCGCCAAAGTAAACCGCATCCGTGAAATACTGCCGGATTGTGGCTTATCAACCGATATGATTACAGGATTTTGTACGGAGACGGAAGAAGACCATCAACAATCATTAAGCTTAATGGAATATTGCAAGTATGATTTAGCATATATGTATTTCTATTCTGAACGCCCCGGAACATTAGCTGAGAGAAGGTATAAAGATGATATTCCAGAACCGATAAAGAAAAGACGTTTACAGGAAATGGTGGATTTATATCGAGGTCATTCTTTACAAAGTATGCAGAAAGAAGTAGGCAAAACTTTCAAGGTTTTAATTGAAGGTGTGTCTAAAAAAAGTGATAATGATTTGTATGGTAGAAATGATCAGAATAAAGTAATTGTTTTTGCAAAAGGCGATTTAAAGAAAGGTGATTATGTGATGGTGAAAGTAGAAAGCTGTACTGCGGGAACATTGTTGGGAAAAGCGGCCCCCTAAATCCCCCCGTGGGGGACTTTTAAAGAGTATAATACTTTAAGGCTCTTTCGTTTTCTTCCTGGATTCAACGTCCACTTTTTTGAATTTTTACTTTTTAATTTTTAATTCATCAGCATGGATTTACAAAGTATAAAAAACCGTTTTGGGATTATCGGCAACTCCCCTGCTCTTAATCATGCATTGAATATTGCAGTGCAGGTTGCCAATACAGACTTAAGCGTTTTAATCAATGGCGAAAGCGGTGTTGGTAAAGAAGTGATTTCTCAAATTATACATTCTTTATCAGCACGAAAACACAATCCGTTTATTGCTGTAAACTGCGGCGCTATACCGGAAGGCACCATTGATTCAGAGTTATTCGGACATGAAAAGGGTTCCTTTACCGGAGCTGTTGATAGCCGTAAAGGTTATTTTGAAACGGTGAATGGCGGCACTATTTTCTTAGATGAAATTGGTGAAATGCCATTGGGTACACAGGCAAGATTATTGCGTGTATTGGAAGCTGGTGAATATATTCGTGTCGGCAGCAGCAAGGTTCAAAAGACAGACGTACGTGTAATAGCAGCTACCAATAAAGAATTGCTCGACTTTACACAGACCGGAAGGTTCAGGGAAGATTTATACTATCGTTTAAACACAGTACCAATAAGGGTTCCGGCATTGCGTGACAGAAAAGAAGATGTTCCTTTACTGTTCCGGAAATTTGCAGCCGATTTTGCAGATCGTTATAAAAGTTCGCCGGTTCAATTAGATGAAGAAGCTAAGAATTTATTAATGAATTATACCTGGCCGGGCAATGTACGTGAATTAAAAAATATTGCAGAGCAGATGTCTGTTTTATCAAAAGACAAATCGGTGAATGCAAAACAATTGCAGGAATTTTTGCCGTTGAATAATTCAAACAGATTACCGGTATTAGTTGGTGGCAAAGGTGCTGTTAGTCAGCAGGAGTTTGCAAACGAACGTGAAATATTATACAAGCTTTTCTTCGATATGAAGAAAGATGTAAATGAATTAAAGAAGCTATTGTTTGATATGTTGCAAAACCCTGGCTCTGCACCACATATTCCGGTTTATACTGATAATATATTGCAGGATGTAAATGGTACTTCATCACAACCTTCTTACAATCCTTCCAATACGCAACCTGTCTATATTAATCAAAGCAACAACAATAACAATATCGATCATCATGAAGATGTAGATGAATCACTCAGTATTATGGATAAGGAAAAAGAGTTGATTATAAAAGCATTGAAAAAACACAAGGGCAAACGCAAAGATGCTTCTACCGATTTAGGCATCAGTGAAAGAACGTTGTACCGTAAATTGAAAGAATATGATATTGAAGAATAGAAGGCAGAAGATAGAAGATAGAAGACAGAAGGTGCAAAGCCAAGGCTTATTACAGGCATTCAAATTGCTTTTGGCTGGAGGCTTTATATTGGGCATATTCAATTATGCTTCCTGCAAATATTCTTTTAAAGACGTTTCCATTCCATTAGAAGCAAAAACATTTAGGGTAAATTATTTAGAAAATAAAGCACGCTATATTAATCCCCAACTTAGCCCCAAATTGACGGAGGCTGTAAAATTAAAAATAATAAGTAATACCCGGCTTCATCAAACAAATGATGACAGTGCACATTTTGATATAAGTGGTTATATCTCCGATTACAGTATTAGTACTACCGGCGTAAGTGGCAATACAGCAAGTACCAACCGGCTTACAGTTACTTTTCATCTTGTTATAAAAAACAATCTTGATCCTGCAAAAAGCTCCGAAGCGGACGTTACTTATACAAAAGATTTTACAGCATCTTTATCGTTGGATGATGTAGGAAATACGTATACAGAAGACATGGTAACTTATTTAACAGATCAGATTTTTAATAAAATTTTCTCCAATTGGTAAAAACAATTTCTCTTTTATAATCGAAAGATTTAGCTTTGAAATATGCAATCTTCCTTATTTTTTGAATCCCTTTTTAAAAGAACGCTGACCAACAGCAATGCTGAATTTATAAAACAGCTTGCAGTGGATCATCCCTATTTTTCACCTGCACAATTTTATTTGTTGGAGCAAACGGATATTAATACGGAAGCTTACACTCAACAAGCTGCAAAAACATCGGCTCTTTTCAATAATCCATATTGGTTGAATTTTCAGATTCTCCGAATGCAACAAGCTGTGGAAACAACTGAAACAATTACACCTTTTAACGCGGAAGCAATACAACAACCTGTGGAGCTGACAAATACTATAACTACTCCCGTTGAAATAGCTGAGGAAATTAAGTTTTTAAAAAAAGAAGAATTACAACAACCGATTGAATTGGCAACTACAATAACAACAATTAAAGAAGAAGATAGCCCGGCATTTGAAAATAAGAGCATGCAAGAATCAGCAATAAAACCTTTAGAAGAAAAAATATCCGGTATACAATATGCAACAAATGTGGATGAAAAATTACTTTTTGAACCATTATTTGCAAGGGATTATTTTGCCAGTCAGGGCATTAAAATAAGTGAAGAAATATTAACCAACGATAAATTAGGCAAACAATTAAAAAGCTTTACAGATTGGTTAAAGACAATGAAAAAGATTGCTCCTGATAAAATACAGGCGGAACTCACTCAACAAACGGATTCAGCCATACAAACCCTGGCTGAAAAATCGAATGCAGAAGGTGAAACAGTAACCGAAACAATGGCTGATATATTTATGCAACAAGGCAAGGCGGATAAAGCCATTGAAACCTACGAAAAATTAAGTTTGCTCAATCCCGCCAAAAGCGCTTACTTTGCAGCCAAAATTGAACAATTAAAAGAACATTAATATGCTGATAGTATTCGCAATTTTAATCTTGATTTCTGCAATTATATTAGGTACAATTGTATTGGTACAAAACCCTAAAGGGGGTGGCCTTTCAGGCAGTTTCGGCGGTTTGGGAAACCAACTAATGGGTGTAAAACAAACAACCGATGTACTGGAAAAAGGCACCTGGATTTTTGCTGCTGTAATTGGTATTCTTTGCATTACTTCTTCATTATTTATTCCTTCTAATGCAGGAACTTCTAATAAAAACGATCAGTATTTTAAAAATGCACCAGCTTCTGCACCGGCTGCACCTCAACAAGCTCCGGCTAAACCGTAAGTACTATTTCAAAAAATATTTCGAACCCCTTCCATTATTTGGAAGGGGTTTTTATTTATGTTTCCATTGCTACCAATTGCACAGATAAACACGAAATGTGTTCTGCTTCTGTTATTTTATTTGTGACAATTCGTTTAATAGCGACAAAAAATTAACCGGTAGCCGAACCCCTCAATCAAAAAAATCGTCCTACATTTAAACGTATTATTAATCAACCTTACAAAATGATATGCCTATAAGAATGGTAGATGATCCCGAAAGTTCAAATCAAAATGACGATAATGGAGGCGGTGGCAACGGACCTAACTTCTCCGGAGGGGGCAATGGTGGCGGTGGTTTATTTGCATTGTTGCCATTATTATTCTCACTCTTTAGAGGTAAAGGCATTATCGTCTTATTAATCATTGGAGCAATCGGTTATTTCCTAATGGGGAGAGGCGGATGCAATACAGCTTCCGTAGTACAAAACCTATTCTCTAAAAGCGGTTATAATTTCGACCCGAAACAATTCAGCAAAGCTTCTGTATATGAAGGTCTGGAAGACGATAAGGATAAGAACCCATTACCCGAAGCTGTATCTCTGTTACGTTTTGCTCCTAAACGTCTAAATCAGGGACAACAGGGAAGCTGTGTAGCATGGAGCAGTGCGTATGCAGTGCAAACTATTACCATTGCCGCAGCTACAGGCGATGATCCGGATAAAATTGCTTTCAGCCCATCCTATTTATATAATCAAATAAGATTACAAGGCTGTGATGGCTCCTATGTTCAAAACGCAATGGAAACCATGCAGCAAAATGGAGGCATGCCATTATCCGAATATCCATATAGCGATCAGGATTGTGACAGAGTACCCGATAATCAACAAGTGCAGGAAGGAAAGCAATATGCCATCCATGGTTTTACCCGTTTAACAAATGGTGATAATGTAAGTTCAATTAATATACGTGCTATAAAAGAACATCTTGCAAAAGATGCTCCGGTAGTAATTGGTATGATGGTTGGCAATAGTTTTATGCAAAATATGATGGGGCAGGAATTATGGACACCTCAAGGCGATGATGCATCACAGATTGGCTTTGGAGGACATGCCATGTGTGTGATTGGATATGATGACAGAAAGTACGGCGGTGCTTTTCAAATAATGAATAGTTGGGGAACTGATTGGGGCAATAACGGTGTGGCATGGATCAGATATGGCGATTTTAAAAACTACGTACGGGAAGCTTATGGTATCGATCCTTTGCAAAAAACATCAAACGTTGCTAATATCCCGTTAGAGTGTACAATCGGTTTAGTGCAAAATGACAACAAAAAATATATCCCTTTAAAAATTACAGGCAATAATTTATTCGAAACAGCAACTCCTGTTATAAAAGGCACACGTTTTAAAATGGAAATAAAAAATGCAACGGCTTGTTACATTTATATTTTCGGACAGGATACAGACGGCAGTAGTTATACATTATTTCCATATACTGCCAAACATTCGCCATACTGCGGCATTACAGGTTACCGCTTATTCCCCAACGGACAGTCTTTAATGGCCGACAGTATTGGTACTAAAGATTATATGGCAATTGTAGTAAGTAAAGATTCACTGGATTATAATGGCCTGAATCAACAGATAAACCTAAGCAGCCGCTCCGATTATGCCGGCAAAGTAAATAATGCCTTACAAAGCATAGCAATCACATCTGCCAAATTTAATAATACAAGCGATGGAACAATCTATTTTAAAGTAGATGCAAATACGAATAAAGCAGTTGCAAGCATTGTTGCAATAGGCAAGCAATAAAAATAAATAAGTATACAAGAAAGAATATCGCACAAAAAAAAACGAACAGGTTTTCACCTGTTCGTTCATTATAAATAAACCTGATAATTTATTATTGTTCGCCCTGCCCTACTACTACATACACAACTTTATCTCCATCAGCCTGCTCCTGAAAATAAGTTCCTGAAGCATCTTTGTAAAATTTTTGCTGATTGATAACAACTTGTGTTGCACCTTGTGGCAGTACATCCAATCTATCACCGGCTTTATATTGAGGAGCCGGAGCCGCAGGATAATCACCACTTGCCGATTGTCCATCCTGTGGCTGTGCCTGAGCTTGCGGTTGCACAGGTACTTGTTGTTGCTGTTGAGCATTATCAGTACCCGTATCCATTACTCCGTTTACTCCAACAACAGTATAACTTAATTGATTATCGCCTGATATATTTTCCCTGTAAAAAGTACCATGGTATTCATAATAAACCTGGCCATCAATTACTCTGGAAGTGGCACCAGCCGGCAATTGAGTTACGGTAGCACCTAAAGGAGCCTGTACTACCTGGTATTCGCTACCATACGATTGATAATAAATACCATTGTAATAATAGTAAGGATAAGAATTCCAATAGAAAGTACTATATCCAAACGGAAGGAAACCTAAACGGAAACCAAAACTTGGCCAGAAAGGATAATAACCATACGGTCCATAAAACAAACCTCCGTGATAACCATAATAATAACTTCCACGGAAGCCATAACCATGATAAGCTCTGTAACCATAATCACCACCATAACCAGGACGGTATCCATAACCTCCACGTAAACCAACGCCGGGACGTGCAGCATAACCACCCGGACGACCTCCATAACCTGCAGGTCTTGCATAAGCCGAAGGGCGACCGGCAACACCGGGACGATCCATACCTCCAGGACGACCTGCTACAGCCGGACGATTATTAAAGGAGGAATTGCCACCTCTGAAAGTTGCTGAGCGTGTAGCTCCGCCGCCTGAAAAATGATTACCTCCGCCGCCGGAAAAATGACTTCCACCACCGCCGGAGAAATGGCTTCCACCCCCACCACCTGAAAAATGACCGCCACCACCGCCTCCATGACCACCACCACGTTGTGCATTTACGCCAATGCACAAGGCTAATAAAAGACTGCTTACTAAAAACAACCTCTTACCGTATCTTTTAATAATTAGCATAAAATAAATTTTATATAAAATTAGTAAACTGTTGTCGCCCGAAATGTTATCGGGTTGAACATTAACATTTGCTTTTTATAGACTAACTATTAAAGGAAAAGTTTAACCGGTTATTGGCGTTGCTTCATGGTTTCGTAAAGAATTATACCGGTAGCTACCGATACATTTAGCGATTCAAAATCACCCGTCATAGGGATTTGAAATTGATCATCACATATTTTCATTAAGGCAGGATACACACCATGTTCTTCGCCACCCATTACAATGGCACATGGCTCTGCTAAGTTGAGGTCGAATAGTTTTTTAGTTGCCTTCATTTCACTGGCAAATACTTTAATACCATTTAAATGTAATTCATCTACAGCCTTCATTAAACTGTTTACACGGCACACCGGAATTTTTTCCAAGGCACCTGCAGATGTCAAAATTGCGTCTTCATTTAATGCACCCACTCCTTTATCCGGAATTATAATAGCATTTACACCAAAGCAAAATGCACTACGTGCTATCCCGCCAATATTGCGAATATCAGTAATTCCATCTAAAATTAAAAACAACGGCACTTCACCTTTTTCTACTATAAACGAAATAATTTGTTGAAGATCCTGGTACTGTATTTTGGATATTACAGCCATACAACCATGATGGTTGCTGATATTAAAACTGTTCAGTTTTTCAATCGGCACTTTATTTACCGGCACCGAATATTTTTCTGCTGCCTGACGAATGGCATCTACCATTTCACCATGCATATTTGTTTGCAGGTAAATGCGTTCTAATTGTTTACCATTTTCCAAAGCCTCTATTACGGCTTTAGGTCCAATTACCAAGGTATTTTTCTTTGGACGTTGTTGTTGTGTATTTCTGAAATTTTTCACGTTGCAAAGAACGTATATTGCCACGAATTACACGAATCTGCAGGAATAAAACTCTATTAATCTTAAAGATGCCGGTGAACTTTGGTGCAATTGGTGTCAAAAAAACTTAACCGGAAGGATTGCGGAAAGCACTTATCAATGCAAAACCCGAAACCAGCGTCCAGGCAGTTTCTAATATTATAAACGGTACAAAATGTAAACGTATAGAAGCCATGCATGCAATGGCACCTCCTATTACATTCAATGCCGCATATACAATTCCGTCTTTATCAATTTTATTAATAAGGTTTAAGAAATAGGCAACTAATAAAATGGTTACTCCCGTAAATCCTATCCAATCTGTCAGGTTCATTCTTTTTATTTTAATCCGTTGATGGAGGTTGGTTATGACAATAATAAATCACTGTAAGAAACGGCAATATAATCGGATTGTTTGATATTGAACAATGCTGAATATTGATTGCATTGCTCCTTTAATTTTTCAATCCCTATTTCACCGGTTTTATCAATTGCTTCTACTTCTACAAAATTGCCCAATCCTTCCACTACATCAAAATGAAATTTTACATTGTTGATGAAATAGATTTTCCGTTTCTTATTTACTATTACTTTAATACCATTGACTTTTATAAGAATGTCCTTGAGTGTTTTATCGGGATTGTGTTTGTATAAAAGGATGGTTGATTGTTTGGCACCTGCAGTATTTTCCCGTTCATAATAAATTAATGAATTTTCAATATTGCCTTCCCGAAGTTTGAGCCTTCCGGTACTAACATTGAAGTAAGTATCAATTTGATTGTCTTCTCCTATATACTCAGGATTGAATTGTTTTAATTTATTTTCTAGATCATTGACATTTTCTGCCTTTGCTTTAAATTCAAAATTGGTAATTGGCATTTTTATGTAGGTATTATATGATAAACTGCAAGTAATATAAGCAGATATTTCATACTAATGAAAGCGT
>Ga0206875_1134_pt2 | contig 12048 bp, 6 predicted proteins | sample Alteio_BWOrgCont_9_FD_152616 | JGI IMG/M metagenome (GOLD analysis project Ga0206875, IMG submission 152616) | Enriched cells from forest soil in Barre Woods Harvard Forest LTER site, Petersham, Massachusetts, United States -... | ecosystem: Environmental > Terrestrial > Soil > Temperate forest > O... | reverse complement strand
AGGGCGTTTGCCGCTGCCCTTCAGGGTAGCTTGATTATTTTAAGGAAAAAATATTATTGAATAATTTGTTGAGCCCGGTACTCATTTGGGGCACAATTGTATCGCTTTTTAAACTCCCTGAAAAAATACGATTGGTTATTAAAACCGGTTCGATAGAAAATTTCAGTTACGGTAAGTTGAGTTGCCGTTAATAATTGAGCTGCATTTTTAAGGCGCACATTTTTTATAAACTCACCCGGTGTCATATCGGTTATTACTTTTAGTTTACGGTACAATTGCATTTTGCTTAGCAGCATTTCTTTTTCAAGCGTAGAGGCATTCAGCTCTTCATCTGCCAGATTGTCTTCTATAATTTTTACAAGCTTTGCCAAAAACTCTTTGTCTGTGTCCGGTAAATCTGTTAGTGCGGTTGTATTAGCAGGAATATCATTTTTAAAGTAATCGTGCAGTCGTTGCTTCGCTTCCAGCAATTTACGCACCCGTACTTTTAAGTTTTCCGTATGGAAGGGTTTTGCAATATAAGCATCTGCCCCTACTTCATAACCTTCTGTATGGTGTTCAATATCACTACGGGCAGATAAGATAACAAATGGTATATGACAGGTAGAAGGTGCATCTTTTACTTTATTGCATAATTCCAATCCACTCATATTGGGCATCATTACATCGCAGATAATCAGATCGGGCAATACTTTTAAAATAAACTCCAATGCTTTTTGCCCATCTTCTGCTTCATATATTATATAGTCGTCTTTCAATACATCTTTTAATAAATAGCGTATGGCAGAATCGTCTTCTACAATCAAAATATTTTTTCGGAAATCCTGCCCTGCATCGTTTAAAATTGCCAGCTTATTGTTTTCTACCGGTGATTCAAAAAAGGCTGTTTCATTAAATGATGTGATGGATTGATATAATTGTGATGGCTTCCCTGCAACGGGCTGACTGCTTGTATCCGCTTCTGTGCGTAAAGGAAGGGTCACAGTAAAAGTTATCCAATCCAATTCCATTGAGGCAGTAATTGAACCATTTAATAATGCCACTAATTGTTTGGTAAAAGCAAGTCCCACGCCTGTTCCGTATTTATCTGCAATAATTGCATCCGGCGTTGCTACATAAAATTTGTCAAAAATCTTATCCAATTGATCCGGTGCAAGATTACATCCCGAATTGGCTACTTGTATTTCCAGTAATTTATCCATATTGTTTTCCTTTACGGATAAAACAATTTTTTCATTTTTTGCTGCATGTTTAAAAGCATTGGATAAAAGGTTGAAGAATATTTTTTCAAGTTTGTCTTTATCTACCCATGCTATTATTCCCGGAGCAATGCGATACTCGTATTGCATGTTATTTTGCTCACTTAGTGAAGTAAACGGCATTGCAAGCCTGGTAATCAGTTCAGACACATTCAGGTAAGAATACGTGGTATTATTAAAACCCGATTCTGCTTTTCGAAATTCAAGTAACTGCTGTATTAAATAAGTTAGCCTTGATGCCTGTTGGTGTATAAGCGTTAAAAAAGTGGGTCTGGTTTGTTTTTTTTCAATCGAAGCATCTTTATCAATATAGCGTTCGGTAGAACCCAATATTAATGTAAGCGGCGTTTGCAATTCATGCGCAATATTCGTAAAAAATGCCAGGCGGTTTTGATGTATCTCCTCTTCTTTGGTACGCATTAAATGTTCTACTTCCAGCTCGTGCTTTATCTGCTGCCTGTTTTTCCGATAGTTAAAAATGATATACCCAATACCGAACAGCAGCAACACATACAATGCAAATGCGTAGCCGGTAAGCCATACATATTGCTTTACGGTTATATCAAATACCGAAACTTCTTTTGTCCACACACCTTCTCCATTGCTCCATTTTACTTTAAAAGTATAATTACCGGGTGGTATATTACTATAGGAAATTTTACCGGAGGTACCGGGATAATGCCATATTTTATCATAGCCTTCAAGATAATAAGCGTATTCACATTTTTCTGCATTCAAAAAACTGACGGCTTTTATATCCAGTTCAAAAAAACTATTCTTTCGTTCAATGGTATAATCAGAGAGATTATTGCCTGTTGGGTGCAGTGCTTCAAAACTGTTTTCCTCAGCCGTCTTTTGTCCTATTAATACATTCGAAACAAGCAAGGTTGGCAGCCAGTTTGATTTTTGAATTTGCTGTGGTAAAAAATAATTGAAACCATACGTGCCTCCAAAAAACAGGTTGCCTTTGCTATCCTTCCATGCAGCACCATCACAAAACTCATTACTTTGTAAGCCATCTATTTGTTGATAAGTAGATACCTGCCCATCTACCGGATTTACTTTGGCAAGCCCCTTATTTGTGCTTACCCATATATTGCCTACGCTATCTTCGGCAATTGCATGAATGGTATTATTGGGCAAGCCATCAGCAGCTGTAAGCTTTTTAAATACCGGTTGGGTTTTTAATGCATCCGCACTGCTCATCCAATTTAATCCATAACTTGTACCTACCCAAAGTTTACCTCTTGCATCTTTATGTACCGACAATACATCATTGTTGGACAAACTGCCTTCGTATGTAAACGCCTTAAATGTTTTGAATTTTTTTGTTTGTTTATTGAATAAACTAAGTCCTCCATACCGGCAACCAATCCATAAATGATTGGCATCTTCATTTGCCAAAGAATATATTATATCATTTCCCGGGCCGGCATCTGTATTATTGTATTGATAATGCTCTTCAAAGCCAATGGATAAATTACCGGCTGCATCTTTGTCGATTTTTAAATGAATCAAACCATAGCCACTAGTGCCCAGCCAAAGACTTAAATCGTCATCTTCCACAATTGCATACACAGAGCCAAAAGCGGCGTATTGATTATACCCTTTGATAGTTGTCCATTTATAAAAGTGCTTATTTTTTATATCGTACACGCCAATGCCATCTCCATCCGTACCAATATAAATCAATCCATTGGCTCCCTTTTTTAAAGCATATACAGCATTATTATCTAACACTCCGGGCGCCAAAAAAGATTGTTTTGACGGAGATGGATTTGTCCAGAAATTTTGAATAGTAGTAATACCGCTTCCTTTTGTGCCTATCCAAAGGTTTCCATTCTCTTCGCAAAAAGCTCTTACGGGTTTACTGTACGGTTGCCGGTAATCTGCTGTAGTGTAGGTTGTAAATGATTTTGTTTTAGGGTACAGTTTAATCATCCCGTTGCCATCTGTACCCAGCCACAAAATCTGTTCGCTGCCCAATGCCCAGCTTGTAATATGTATATCCTGCACCTGCAATTCTTCATCCAGACTAATAAAAGAAGATGGTTTGAATTGCGTATCATATTCACCAAATCCCTTGGTTGCCCATGCAAATAAATAATGTCCTGCATAAAAAAGCATTGAACTAACGGTGCCGGGTAGTTGAAGAATTTTATTTTGTGCAAATGTTTTACTGTTAACTGTTATTAATTCGTTGGCTGTAGTTGTGTAAAAAGACTGATGATTACAGATAAAAAAATGAGCAATCGAATTTGGATCGTTATATGTTTTTACAAGCTTAAATTGATGACCTGAAATTGTAAATTGAGAAAGTTGGCCATTATTGGTTACAATCCATAACAGATTATTTTCATCTACTGTTACTTCTTTTATTTTTCCAGATTGTTGCGGCAACGAACAATTACTAAAAGTATCTTTTGCAGCATCATAATAACTAAGTCCTAATTTTTGCGACAGACAAAATACAGTACCTGCAGTATCTACAGCCAGTTGATATTCCTGTTCACTTATCTTACTGCGTTGATATTGATTATAAAAATAATTGTAAAATCTTCCCGTACGTTTTTCAAACCTTGATATCCCTTCAATCGTTACTACCCAGATATCGCCTCTCCTGTCTTCTGTTATATGTTGAATAACGTTACTTCCAATACTTTTAAAATCATTCTCCCGGTTATAATTAAATACATGAAAGGAAGAACCATCGTACATATTCAACCCATCCCAGGTGGCTACCCAAATTATATTGTCGGCATCTTTAAATATATGATTGATGGAACTATTGGAAAGTCCGTTCCGGTTGTCGAGATGTTGCAAAAAAAACTGACCTGGCGGGCTCGAAAAACCTGCAATTCCATACAATAAAAAAAAAGCAAAAAAAAGGCAGCAATATCGTTTCATCCAATTTATTTAGTAATGCTTCTATTGTAACTACAAAATAGAACAGCAATAGGATTAGGTTGAACATGATAAGTTTCTCCGAGAGCAAATCGCATATGCAATTTAGGGAATTTACAATCAATCCCTGTTAAAGTATCAGAACAATCCGCTTTAACTAAAACCGTAAAAAACGAATAACGTAAATTTGCAGCTATTGTTTATTGAATACCGAACAGCAATCATTCGTCATTAAAAACTATGCTTAAAAATATTTCTTCATTTATAAAATTGAAACCTGCGTTGGCTATTGGTTTTTTATTTTCCACATCCAGTCTTTTGTCTGCAATATGGTTTGCATCTATTCCGGGCATTAAAGAGCGATTTGGTTTTTCAGATGGCAGCCTTGGTCTTTCGTTATTGCTGTCGCCATTGGGTGCCATTACCGGCATGATGATTTCTACAAAAGTATTCAGTAAAATATCGGTTGGTCAATGGATGCTTCGGGGCTATTTAATTTTCTGTGGCATTATGATACTTCAAATCAATTCCATCAACCGGCCAATGTTTTGGATTTGTTTGTTTTGCCTTGGCCTTATTAGTTTTTTAAACGGTGTATCAGCCAATGCTACCGTTAATATTATGGAAAAAAAATACAACCGCTTAATGATGAGTACATGCCATGGCATGTATAGCCTTGGCGGTGCCGTAAGTGCAGGTATTGCTGTATTGTTATTCGCTATTAATATTCCATCAAGAGTACAGATTCTTATTGTTGCTGCAGGCATCATCATTACGATACTTGCCAACAGCAAACATTTGCTTGCCAATAAAGATATCATTCATTCAAAATCTGATTTTAAGTTACCTTCTTTAACGATATTGGGCATGTCGTTTATTTGCATGGTAAGCTTTATGGCAGAAGGATGCGTGGCTGATTGGAGTGCTATTTATTTTAAAGAAGTACTGCATTCTCCCAAAGCATTTATAAGCCTTGGTTATGCTGGCTTTTCAATAGCTATGACGATTGGTCGTTTAAACGGCGACTCATTATTTGCAAAAATCGGTGGCAAAAAAATTGTTATAACAGGCAGTCTTTTGGCGGCTGTTGGTTTTACTACAGTTGTTGTATCACATATTGTTCCGCTTGCAATTGCCGGTTATACATTGGTTGGATTTGGTTGTTGTTGTACTGTACCGATGTTATTCAGAGCATCATCTACTATTCCGGGTGTTAGTACTGTAGAAGGCTATGCAATGATTACTACCGGAGGATTGATTGGATTTTTAGCCGGCCCATCCGTTATTGGTTTTCTATCGGAAAAAGCAGGGCTTTCAAAAGCATTGTCTTTGTTAATCTTAATGACTTTATTAGCAGGCTATGCTGCCTGGAAGAACAAATTTTTAGATGCAAAGAAAGAATCTGAAACGTTAGCGGCTTATGACGAGCAGATTTATTAATGTTTTTTTACGGGAAGACGTTTTTTTTACTTGTACCATAAAAAAGCCTTGCTGATTACAAGGCTTGACAAATAAACTGACCAGATTTTTATTTCTTTATAAATTTAGAGGTAATCCCTTGTTCTGAACTTGTTCCCACCATTACATCGAATGCACCCGGTTCAATTATAAATTTCCCATCTGCATTATAAAAACCAAGTTCGGCATCAGTTAAGATAAATTGTACTTCTTTTGATTCACCCGGTTGCAACATGAATTTTTGAAAGCCTTTTAATTCTTTAACCGGCCTTACAATACTTGCTATTTCATCTCTTATATAAAGTTGTGCTACTTCTTCTCCTGCAAATTTTCCGGTATTTTTTATTATTGCTGTAACTTTTATTTTTGCAGGATTGCTGTCATCAATTTTTAAATTGGAATATTCAAAACTGGTATAACTCAATCCATAACCAAAAGGATATAAAGGTTTAACAGATTCATCGGTATAATGCGACCAGAACACATCTGTCTTTGGTCCCGGCCTTCCGGTGTTATAATGATTATAATACAAAGGCTCCTGCCCTACGCTTCTCGGAAACGTCATCGGCAATTTTCCGGAAGGATTATAATCACCAAACAATATTTGTGCAATGGCATTGCCACATTCAGTGCCCAATTGCCATGTTTCTAAAATAGCCGGTATATGTTCTGCTGCCCAGGGTATTGCTAAAGGCCTGCCATTCATTAATACCAACACAATATTTTTATTTACTTTGGATACTGCTTCTAATAATTGCTCCTGCAAACCGGGCAAATCCAGTGTAGCACGGCTTCTTCCTTCGCCCGTTTGAAATCCATGTTCGCCTAACACCATTAGTACTACCGAAGATTGTTTCGCTAATTCAATGGCTTCGTTAAAACCGCTTGTATCTGTTTCATTGATTTTTACTTCCGTTATAAAACTGGTTGGACCAACTACAAGGTTCACTCCTTTAGCGTATGTAAATTCATTGGTATATTTTTTCAATCCATCTAAAAGAGTGACTGCACTACTATCATCCGATGCAATGCGCCAACTACCTAAAGGGCTATTGGTATCATTTGCCAATGCACCGATCACTGCAATCTTTTTTTGCTCTTTACTCAAAGGCAAAAGTTGTTGTTCATTTTTTAAAAGCACGATTGATTTTTTGGCTATATCCAACGCTGCAGCTAAATGATCAGGAGTTTCTATTGATTCTTTTTCTCTTGTAGCATCACAATATTTATACGGATTATCAAATAAGCCCATTTCAAATTTCAATCGCAGGATTCTTTTTACAGCATCATCTATTTGCTTTATAGTAACCTTGCCTTCATCTACCAATTCTTTTAGGTATGCTACATACGCATAAGATTCCATATCCATATCAGAACCTGCATTGGCAGCAAGATTAGCTGCATCTTTTAAATCTTTTGCAAACCCATGATCTATCATTTCGCCATACGATCCCCAATCGGAAACTACAAAGCCCTTAAAGCCCCATTTCTTTTTTAATATATCCTGCTGAAGCCATTTGTTACCCGAACTTGGCACACCATTCAATACATTAAAGGCGTTCATAACAGTAGCAACGTTGTTATCAACGGCTGCATTAAAAGGTGGCAATATTATATTGTATAATGTTGGATAACTTACGTCCACTGTATTATAATCCTTGCCTGCTTCTACAAACCCATAGCCTGCAAAATGTTTGGCCGTTGCTGCAATTGTATTGAAAGACGAAAAATTATTGCCTTGAAAACCTTTTATTCTTGCCACCCCAATCTTGCTTCCTAAATAAGGATCTTCGCCGGCACCTTCCATAACCCTTCCCCAGCGTGCATCCCGGGTGATATCTACCATTGGTGCAAAGGTCCAGTTAATGCCAACAGCCGAAGCTTCGATCGCTGCAATGCGTGCTGACTTTTCAACCGCATCCAAATCCCAGCTGGCAGACTCACCTAATGGAATGGGGAAAATTGTTTTGTATCCATGTATAACATCTAATCCAAACAACAATGGAATATGAAGCCTTGAACCTTTTACTGCTATCTCCTGCAACCTGCGTACATTTTCTGTTCCTCTTACGTTTAATACGGCGCCTGCCATTCCTTTACTAAGATTGTCATATTTTAATTTGGCATTACCATCGTTGGGTACAGGCCCTGTTACATCCCAAAAACCATTGTACTGATTCATCTGGCCTATCTTTTCATCCAACGTCATTTTTTGCAGCAATGCGTTTACTTTACTATCAACCGAATCATGTATCAAAGGCTTTTGTGCCAGCGAAGAAAATTGAAAAATAAAAATGCAGATAGATAGCCAGACCGTTATTCTCATAAATAATTTTTAATGGCAGGAATTAAAAGAATGGGCGATCCACTTGGAAAAGTCTCGCCCATAAGCTTGCCTGCTTTTATATGAAAAGAAAAAATGAAAAACATTGTTCTTTATTGCACACGGATAACACAAATTAAACGCATAATCTTTTTTTGTTCCAATCGGATAGTATAATACTCTATTTAAATATTTTATGTTCCGATAAATAAATACATCTGTCTAATCCGTGTCATCCGTGTTCCAACACTATTTATACACTCTTATATAATCTACCTCCATTGTAGAACTTGTAAATGCCGGATCTACCGAACCACCAAAAGCACCGCCCATCGCCACATTTAATATAAAAAAGAAATCATGATTAAAAGGTACGCCGGCCGAATTTGTAAATGTTAGATACAGGTTATTATCTACATACATCTTAATAGAACTTGCTGACCAATCCAACGAATAGATATGAAAATCGCTGGATGCATTTGTTATGGTTGTAGTACTACCTGTACCATTTGCACCTGAATGACCCGGATAATGCAGCGTGCCATATATTTTATTGGGCTCATTTCCTTTTTGTTCCATAATATCCATCTCGCCACAAGCAGGCCATGGATTGGTGGATACATCACTTCCCAATGTCCACAACGCAGGCCAGGTTCCGGCACCTGCAGGTAATTTTGCCCTTATATCTACTCTTCCATAGGTAAAGGCAAACTTATCTTTGGTAAGCAACCTTGCCGACGTGTATGCATACCCGTTATAACTCTCTTTTAACGCAGTTATTTTTAAAACACCTCCCTGTACAATTACATTTTGCGATCGGTTGGTATAATATTCCAACTCGTTATTTCCCCAACCATTGTTGTTGCCAATATCATAACCCCACTTTGTTGGATCGGGTGCGCCATCTACATTAAACTCTTCCGACCAAAAAACACCAGATGGACCTGTTGGTGTCTTTACTGTTACGGTTACCTGTATCGATTTTTTAACAGTTAACCCTGTACTACCGGTTGCAGTTACAGTTACTGTATATGTATTGGTTCCCACAAGGGTATATTGATAAGCAACGCTACCGTTACCTGCGGGGCTAACTACACTATTGCCATATTCATATACATACGATACAGCATTGTCTGCAGTTGCCGAGAAAGATACATTGCCACTACTATCGGTACTTACTGTTGCCGTTATCTGCAAATTGGATGGCGCATTGGGATTGGTAGGTGTTCCATTATCCGATCCGGCTTTACTGCATCCAACAAGTGCAAAAAATATGGCCAACAATGATACTGTCTTTTTAAAATAATTCATCGTATTCTTATTTAGTTTTTAATTTCTGATACCAGGAGTTGCCATCAATACCAATATTACGAAGTTGTACCTGTGAATCTGTAATGGTTAAAATTTCATAGGTTGTAGAGCCTGTTGCAAAATTTACAATTCCGTTGCCCGGCACTACAAACTGAATCTGAGTAGATATATCCGGTGTTGATCCGGATGTTGCATCCATAAATACCAATTGCTTTAAACCACCTGCATTTATATCATAACAATTATCCGGGCCGCTAAGACCATAATAAGAAGTAGCTGCCGCAATAATAAATGTTTGTCCTTTGTTATCAACCGACATTGCAATTGTTCCGTTTGGATTTTTAGTAAAGGTTATTTCATCATCATACAAACAATCTGCTCTTTCGTTTGGACCAGCTGAATAATAGGATGGCGTAAATCCATTAGCAGGGCCTACTCCAACATGGCCTGCCGTATTACGATCTGTAACCCATACTTTAGACGTACCACCTGTTAAGTCCTGTACAATATAATCAGGAATTACAAACGCCACAAATACTCTTATCGTTTTGCTGATGGTGGATGTAATACCTCCTGTACCAATAGCATTCACTACAATAGTATAATCAAATGTACCGGGATTATTGTACTTATAATTAATTACACCGGACGGCACTATTTGCGGTGTTGTACCGTCTCCAAAATCAATGCTGTACGTAATTGCATCGGTGGCTGTAGCAGTAATCAATACCTTGCCTTTACCATCGCCATTTACATTAGCTGTATCTACACCGGCAATGGCTGTTGTTAAAGTAAGGCCTGCAGGTGTTTTTAATGTACCTATAGAATATTCCTGCTTTTTGCAAGAACTGAATCCAATAGCTGTAACTATAAGAATTAGTATCAATGATTTTATATTCGTTATCATGTTGCAGATTTTAATTAATTAAGAAATTTTAAATCATCGGAATAAAATACAGATCCCGTTCCTGCATTTCCAAAATCAAAGAACAGGGATGCCTTATCATAATTAAAGGAAGCATTGAATGCAGGTGTACCGGATGCAGGCTGGCTAAAATCAAAGGTTAATGTTTCCCATTGATTGGCTACGGTTGTAAGCTTATCCGTTTCAATCGAATTATTTCCGTTTGCATGATCTTCCAGTTTCAATTTTATATCAAGACCAACGGCAGGTGAATATACCCGTACACTCATTTTGCTGGTAGCTGTAAGCGGAACAGCGGTTGCAAAACCAGCACCGGTGCCAATTGTAGTACCGGCCCATGTTTGCGAGCCTGCTGTTTTAATTGATTTTAAAACATTATTACCTGCATTGGTTGGATCCGGAACGATCGATGATTGATCTCCGCCAAAATCAGATACGGTATAATCGGTACCGGAAACATCATACGTAACCGGTAAATTAATCTGCGCTAATGGCACCATTTGCAAATCATCAAAATAATAAACTCTGCCATCGCCCATATTACCAAAATCAAAAAACACGGATGCTTTATCATACGTAAAGGCAGAATTCCAAACCGGTGTATTGGCAGCGGGATGGCTAAAGTCAAAGGTTAATGTTTCCCATTGATTAGCTACCGTTGTAAGTACATCTGTTTCTACTGAGTTGGCTCCGTTGTTGTGATCTTCTATTTTCAATTTTACATCAATACCCGCCGCCGGAGAATAGACCCTTGCACTCATTTTCATTAAGCTTGCTGTAAGCGGCACCGGACTTGAAAAACCTAAGCCTGTACCAATAGTAGTACCCGCCCATGTTTGAGCACCACTCGTTTTTATTGACTTCATTACATTATTGGTTCCATTAACCGGGTCTGCAACAACCGAAGATTGATTGCCACCAAAATCTGTAACGGTATAATCAATTGAATGATCATCAAATGACACCGGTAAATTTATCTGAAGCAATGAAGGTGCTTCCATTTTTAAATTATCGGCATAAAATATTTTTCCGCTTCCTGTATTGTTGAAATCAAAAAATACAGAAGCTTTATCGTATGTATATGTAAGGTTTAAAGCGGGTGTTCCTGTAGCAGGACTATTAAAATCAAATACCAATGTTTCCCATTGATTGGCAACGGTTGTCAGTACATCTGTTTCAACAGAATGAGTGCCATCATTGTGATCTTCTATTTTCAATTTAACATCAATACCTGCTGCCGGAGAATAAACCATGATGCTCATTTTAGTAGCATTGGCTTTGATTGGGATAACCGTTGCAAAACCTAAAGCAGTACCAATGGTAACGCCAGCCCATGTTTCAGCTCCATTTGTTTTAATGGATTTCATTACTTTATTGGAAGGATTGAGCGGATCTGCAACAACTGAAGATTGCATACCTCCAAAATCAGAAAGTGTATAATCGATATTCGGATCATCAAATGTTACCGGCAGATCTATTGGTTTTGAAACCGTGATCGTATCTAAGTATTGTGTAGTTTCTGCGCCACCACTCAATGCCACCACTTTCACAATATAGGTACCCGAATTTGCATAATTATGTGTAACCGTTTGCCCTTCCAAAAAAGAAGTGGATGGTATGGGCGATACAGCATTGCTATCACCATAATATACTTTAAAGAATGTTTCGTAATTGGCCGTTGCCGAAACATTTACGGTTAAGCTGGTAACAGCCACTGTTGCCTTTAAATTTTCAGGTGCCCTGAATGCTACTGTTAATGACTGATCCAGCTCTGTAGTTTTTCCCGTAAGGTTATGCGCTATAACCTTCACCGTGTATTGCCCTTCTGCATAAATATGATTTACACTTTTAACTGCGGCAATTGTTAT
>Ga0206875_1222_pt1 | contig 12121 bp, 9 predicted proteins | sample Alteio_BWOrgCont_9_FD_152616 | JGI IMG/M metagenome (GOLD analysis project Ga0206875, IMG submission 152616) | Enriched cells from forest soil in Barre Woods Harvard Forest LTER site, Petersham, Massachusetts, United States -... | ecosystem: Environmental > Terrestrial > Soil > Temperate forest > O... | reverse complement strand
TCTCAATATTGTATTGGAACGTTACAAACAAGTCATGGTGTTTATCGCACTACAATTTTTATGAAAGAAAGAGGTGGAACTCAGGTATTGCAGGAACTATGATTTGAAACCAGGTAACACCTTTAGTCCTTTATTATAAATTAGCCTGTAAGAGTTTTCTTTTACAGGTTTTTTATTTTTAGGTTTGCAGGTATGAATTACGATGAACAATTACAAACGCTTATAAAAAATGCGTTGGCAGAAGATATTGGCGATGGCGACCATTCTACTTTATCCTGCATACCCGCCACAGAAAAAGGTAAAAAGTCTTTTCATGCAAGGTGTTTGACGCCTAAAGTTGCCAAAAACGTGCCAATCTTATTACATTTTATTTTATATACAGATTTTTTTTCGGCACCTTTTAAAAAACCTCTAAAAAAAGTTAGTTTTGGCAAATGGAAGCAAAAAAAGTTATACTCGTAATCATGGACGGCTGGGGACTTGGCAAAATTAAAAGCAGCGATGCTATTCAAAATGCCAATGTACCGTTTGTGAGTTCTCTCTATAGTAAATATCCAAATGCTACATTGGTAACCTGCGGAGAAGAAGTTGGTTTACCCGACGGGCAAATGGGCAATAGCGAAGTTGGGCATCTTAATTTAGGTGCCGGCCGAATCGTTTATCAGGAATTGCAACGTATTAATGTTGCTATACGTTCCGGCGAATTTGCGAAAAACGAAGTTTTATTAAATGCTATTCGTTTTGCGAAACAAAATAATAAAAAACTGCACCTGCTTGGCTTGGTAAGTGATGGTGGCGTGCATTCGCATATCAATCATGTAAAAGCATTGGCATCTTTATGTGCCGCAGAAGGATTACAAAACTTATTGGTGCATGCATTTACAGATGGAAGAGATACTGATCCTAAAAGTGGCTTGGGTTTTTTAACTGAACTAAGCGAACATTTAAAAACAAGCACAGGGGATATTGCAACAGTAACCGGACGTTACTATGCAATGGATAGAGATAAGCGTTGGGAAAGAGTAAAGATTGCTTATGATGGAATGGTGAATGGTATTGGTGAATCAAGTGCAGATATATTGGGAGCTGTAAAGCAATCATATGAAACGGGTGTTACAGATGAATTTATTAAACCCATCATCAATTCAATCATTGCTGATACTAAAATTGAAAAAGATGATGTAGTAATCTGTTTCAATTTCCGTACCGACCGTTGCCGTGAAATTACAGAAGTATTAACGCAACAGGATATGCCGGATTTTGGTATGCATACATTACCGTTGCATTATACTACAATGACGCAGTACGATCATAAATTCAAAAATGTACAGGTGGTTTTTGAAAATGATGATTTGAAAAATACACTCGGCGATATTTTACAACAAAATGGCAAAAGCCAGATACGCATTGCCGAAACAGAAAAATATCCACACGTTACTTTTTTCTTCAGCGGCGGAAGAGAAAAACCTTTTGATGCTGAAAAACGCATCATGGCTCCATCGCCAAAAGTAGCTACGTATGATTTACAACCTGAAATGAGTGCATATGAATTAACCGATTCTATCATTCCTGAAATTGAAAATAAAACGGCTGACTTTATTTGTTTGAACTTTGCAAATGCAGATATGGTTGGACATACAGGTGTATGGGATGCTGTTATAAAAGCCGTGGAAACGGTTGATAAATGCGTTGAACGTGTTGTTACTGCCGCATTAAAAAATGGTTACACTATTTTCTTAACCGCCGATCATGGCAATGCAGATTATGAAATCAATGAAGATGGTTCACCCAATACTGCACATAGTTTAAATCTTGTTCCTTTTTTTATAATTGATAACGAATGGAAGGGCACTGTTAAATCCGGCAAACTCGGTGATATTGCACCAACTATCTTAACCATGATGCAATTGCCAATTCCAAAAGAAATGACAGGAGATATACTTATTTAATAGAAATAAAAATTAAAACATAGCTATACATAGGCGCTTACTTTATTCGCCCTCTATGTATAGCTCTTTTTTTTATATACAGTAAAGCATCTTTTTTTAAAAGATATACATTAAATTTGTCTGGATGCCCCCGCATCTTACAAATACCTATCCTTCCGAAAAGCACCATTAAAACAACTACCAACCTTCGCTGTAGAGAAAATCCTGTAAGTGCTCTTGCTTATTGGTCAAAACCTTAATTCTAATCGCATGCAAAAAACATCTACCTATATATTTATTTTTTTAGTTCTCTTTATCAGTAATATCAGCAAAAACTTTGCTCAGGTTAATGCATCCGATTCATTGACATTGGTGAATTTGTATAACAACACAAACGGTGCAAACTGGACAAATAAAAGCGGATGGTTAACAGGACCGGTTGTAAACTGGTACGGCGTTGGCTTAAGCGGCAACGATGTAATCAGTATTAGTTTAAGCAATAATAATTTACACGGAACGATACCAGCTTCATTAGGCAATATCTCCCTTCTTTCTTACTTAGATTTATCCGGCAATCATTTAACAGGTAATATTCCTTACTCATTAGGCAATACAAATTTAAACACGCTTTATTTATCCAATAATCAGTTAAGCGGCGTTATACCGGGCACTATTGGTAATCTTGCAATTTTAGGTGATTTGGAATTAAATAATAATAATCTTACAGGCAGTATTCCCGACTCTTTACAAACCTTATTCAGTCTTTCTTATCTTGATTTATCAACGAATCAATTAAGTGGAAATATCCCGTCTTATTTAGGAACCCTTCCTAATTTAAATAACCTGTTTTTATATAGCAATGCATTAACCGGTAGTATCCCCGCTTCTTTAGCAAGTAGTACAACTATTAATAGCTTGAATTTAAGCAGCAATCAGTTAAGCAACAGCATTCCTTCCGGATTAGGCAGCAGCGCAGTTCTTACCGGGATAAACCTTAGTCATAATCAATTAAGCGGAATCATTCCTGCAGCATTGGGAAACCCCAATTTATTCTTTTTGGATATAAGCCATAATCTTTTAACAGGTACAATACCAGCTTCCTTTACAACCATAACCTCTAATTTATCACCCACTTCTACTGCAATTAATAATAACAAATTAACGTATGATGGGTTGGAAGTTATTGTTCAATCACCTGATTTTAATCCGGGTTTATTAAGCGACTCTCAACAGGCAATTATACCTCTACATAGAGTTGGTAATGTATTATCCGTTTATGCCGGCGGCAGTTTAGCAAAAGATACTTTTTACTGGTATAAAAACGGGGTTTTAAATAATACGATTATTGGAGATTCTACTTATACATTCACAGCATCCGGCAATTACTCTGTAGTTATTGCCAATGCTGTTGTATCACATATTACAGGTCTTAAATTATATAGCGATACTTTTTCAGCCGTTATTTTACCGGTAACCTTTTTAAACTTTACAGGAAGTTTAGAAAATTATATTGCTCAATTACAATGGCAAACTGCCGAAATCAATACTGCCTACTATAATGTACAACGTAGTATCGATGGAATTGATTTTACAACTATAGCTACAATAAATGCCTCCGGCAATAATGCATCCATTCAAAACTATCAATATCCGGATAATTTGTCTACGCTTATTGGGCAACCAAAAAATCTTTATTACCGTTTACAGGAAGTAGATAAAGACGGGCAAGTTCTATTTAGCAAAATTGTAAACATTCCATTGAGCACTTCATCATCTGCTGCAATCAATGTTTATCCAAATCCTGTAAGCAACATTTTAAATGTGGATTTAAATAATAACGGGCAAAATGTTTTGATTGTAATTTTTGATGCAACCGGTAAAAAGCAATCGGAACAAATGCAAAACAGCAATCATATCAACATAAATACTTCCGGCTTACCGGCCGGAGAATATTTTATACAGATTTCATTAAATGGGGTTATTTCGAATCGGCAGTTCATAAAAGAATAATATTGTTTCGGGTTGTTAAAGCAGCCGAAAAACCATTAAATCTGTAAACTTTACTATATTTATAGTGTAAATCAAGCACAAGTATGACAGAAGAGCTACTATTAGCCGGATGTCTTCAAAACAATGCGTCTTCGCAGGAGGAATTGTATAACCGTTTCAGTCCGAGAATGCTGGGGGTTTGTTACCGTTTTGCAAAGAACAGAGAAGATGCTGAAGATATGCTACAGGAAGGTTTTATTAAAGTATTTACACAAATCCATCAATACCGCAACGAAGGTGCGCTGGAAGGTTGGATACGTAGGATTGTTGTACATACCTGCATAAACGTCCTGAAAAAAAATAAAAAATTCTCCGACAGTGTTGATATTTCTTATGCCAGCGGCATACATGTTCCCGAAGAAAATATTCCATCTATAGTACAGGCAAAACAGGTTGTTGAATATATCCGCTTATTACCGATTGGTTATAGAACGGTATTGAATTTATATGCCATTGAAGGATATTCACATAAAGAAATAGCAGAAATGCTGGATATTGAAGAAAGCACCAGCCGCTCTCAATATACAAGAGCCAAAGCGATGCTGGAAGATATTTTAATAAAGAAAAAGATATTGTTTAACCCTCGCCTTAATAGTGTGTTTGCAGGAGCTGTAGCTAAATAAGGATAGTATAATTTGAAGCCAAAAGGATAAACGGGTAATGGATAGTAAGTTTTATATGGACAATTTTGAGCGTTTGCTAAAGGAAAAATCTGATGAATTCAGAATGTATCCTACCAGACGTGTTTGGCGTAGTATTTACAACAATATATATCCGGGACGAAAATTTCCATCTGCGCTTATCAGCATTTTATTTATTACTATGTTGCCGCTAATCGGCTTGCTTAATACAAAAACAACTGCTACAACCGGTAATATAGCTTTACTATCCGGCAATAAAATATTCATAACTGAAGTATCGCAAAGTGCCTCTATAAAAATAGCTGCCAATACTATTGCATTTGTAAGCAGCGTAGAATTGCATAAAACGAATGTGCGCAATATTGTTGCAATAATAGAGAGTACGAAGGAAGACAAGGAAAAGAATATAAATTATAATGCTGCCAACCAGCGTTTAAACAGGTTTTCACTTAACAACTCAGCTCCTAAAACAAGTGTTTCTTTAACCGCTAAACCAGATCTAACCACCAATGCAACTCCTCCGGTTTTGGAAGATGACAGGAACGTACATGTAATTAATAATAACACAATTGAAAAAAATATAGCTGCTGCAAATTATGCATTACAAAATTCGCAGACGTCTCAAAAATGGACAGATAAATTGGCTTTACAAATATATGCGTCACCGTCTATTATATACGGAGTATCTGCAGGACCACAAACAAATGTTCCGTCAATAGAAGGCAATAATATGCAAAATGTTGGTTTGGAAGCAGGTACTGCTATGCAATATCCTTTATCGAACATTTTAAAAATAAAAGCCGGCCTGCAATTCAATTATGCCAGTTATGATATTGCGGCAAACCAGCCAGGGCATGCTCCGCTTATTTCAAACGATCCTGCTACAACCAACATGAATATATTGGCCAGGGCTTCTGATTTTTCAAGTACAGCTTCAGCAATAACGCTGCACAATGAAATGTATCAATTCTCTATGCCGGTTGGTTTGGAAGTGAAATTATTAAAGCATAATAATCTACAATGGAATGCAGGCGCTACTATTCAACCAACTTATATCGCCGGTGGAGACGCCTATCTGCTTTCATCCAATAACCATGTAGATGAATCTGTACTCATTAACAGATGGAATTTGAATGCAGGTTTTGAAACCTTTATTACGTATAAAGTAAATAATATTACCTGGCAATTAGGTCCTCAATTCCGTTATCAATTTTCATCTACCTATGGCAAAACTTATTCAGGTGTTGATGAAAAACTTGCCGTATTTGGTGTAAAAATAGGCGTAGTAAAGGTTTTACATTAAAAAAAATCTCAAAAATTAAAGGGTATTGGCAATTTTTTTGCCCCAAAAGCGTTTAGTATAAAGCAATGCGCTCCTAACAGAGTTAGCTCCTTATACCGATGCTTCGTACCCTGCATCGGTTTTTTGTTTTCCCAATTCTTTCCGTTTAATTTTGAAGAATGAAAAAGCTTTTTTTTATTCTGATTGCTGCCATCTGTTTTTTTAGTTGCTCCTCTAAAAAAACTACAGATGCAACTGCACAAAGCAATGCCGGAGATAGTACCAATACCGACACAGCAACTGCTTCTTTTTTTCCGGTAACATCGTTTATAAAGGGACAAATGTTGCAATTTGATTCATTGCTTATTACGCCAATGCGTATCCTTACAATACAAGGTAAGGCAGATTCTCAGTGGTTGAAAAGAGAACAGTTAAAACCATTGTTACAAGCCTTTACTACTCCCGAAATCAACGAAACGAATCTTATAAAATTTTTTAAAGAGAGTAAGTTTAATGACCAAACGATTAATGCAGTTACACTTAGTTATGAACCAATAACCAATTTACCCGACAGTATAAATCTTGCAACATGGAATGTGTATGTAAATCCTAAAACAGGCAATGTAACTAAAGTATATATTGTTAAAAATATCGTAGACAATAACCGACATATTACACAGCAATTGACCTGGCAAACCGGTAAGTTTGCAGAAATAACTGAAATACTAAATACCCCGAACGGTAAATCATCATTGCTGAACCAACAAAAAATTATCTGGGATTTTGATAATTAAGAAGCCGACCTGTCTTGACATAATACGATTTATACAAAGCTTTCAATTATGAAATCTGACGTTACTTCTATCGCTAAGCCTTCTCTTTGGGCGATACCTGCTAATGCGCTTAAAGGTAACGATACAATGCCTGTAAAATCATTTATTCCTTTAGAAGCACTACCGGAATAATGTTTCTTGAAATATTTAAGTGCGACTTCAAAATTATCGGTCAACATCTTTTCTTTCTTATAAAGTATATTCGAAAAAATATCAATTTGCGGACTTCCTATCTCCAACATATAATCATACAACATACTTTTTGTACTTACTTCACTACAAGCTATCGAAGCATTCAATAAGTATTCAGATGCATCGCCATTTTTTGAATAATAGTTTTGTAAAAAAATGGAATATTGTAAATTATACTTTTCTGAAACACTATTCATTTTTTGCTGTACTACATTTAAATCAATACCAGTAATTGCTTTCAACAAATCATGCTTTTGCAAAAGCGACGCAGCATAAAAAACATTTATCCATTTTATTATCGAAATATCAAAGCTTGTATCGGGCACCGTTAATTCTAAAACAGTACCCGCTACTTCAAATGAGATTGTTTTGCCAATATTATCTGCCATGTTAAAAACTGCCAATGAACTTTCTACATAGTGCAAAAGATACCTTGCTATTTTTTGTTTATCTTTTTCAAACAAACAGGCAGTAAAAAACAACTCATACGCTTCCGCCCAAAGGCTATTTATCAACAACGGATTACTATCCATTCCATTTATAGATTCTGCATAATTTTTTAATGCGTCTTCATATCTATATTTCATTTGGTTTACATCTACCTTTCCTCTATTTGCTTGCATCCTGTTCTTTTTTAGGCTTACTTAAAAACTATCTGTATATGCTAAATTAATATTTCTAAACACTATCTGTCCTCATTTGTTATATTCATTGAGCATCCCCTTACATTTTGTATTTTACATCCCATTTATATATTGAATGACCCAACAGGAGTTTTCTATTATAGCACCATCTATTCCTTTACAACCCGGCATCTATAAATATTTTGATGTGGAGGGATCGTTATTGTATGTTGGCAAGGCAAAAAGCTTGCGTAAACGTGTAAGTTCTTATTTTTCCAAAACTTTTACCAGTTATAAAACACACGAACTGGTACAACGCATTCATAAAATTGAATTCACCATTGTAAATGATGAACATGATGCGTTTCTTTTAGAAAATTCATTGATTAAACAGTTTCAACCGCTCTTTAATATCAATTTAAAAGATGATAAAAGCTATCCTTATATTGTAATAAAAAATGAGCCCTTTCCCCGTGTGTTTTTTACAAGAAAAAAATTGAATGATGGCTCACAATATTTAGGCCCATACACCTCTATAGTAAGAGTGAAGGAATTGCTGGATTTTATAAAACAAAATATCCCTTTGCGCACCTGCAAATTAAATCTTACTGAAAACAATATCAATAAAAAGAAATTCAAAGTTTGTTTAGAATATCATCTTGGTAATTGCAAAGGACCTTGTGAAGGATTTCAAACCAACGAGGAATACAATGAAGATTTATCTCAATTAAAAAATATTTTAAAAGGAAATCTTACCCCTGCAATAAAAGCTTTTAAAGCTGCCATGCAGGAATACGGGCAAAACCTTGAATTTGAAAAAGCAGAAATCGTAAAAAAGAAATTAGAAAATCTGCAGCAATATAAATTCAAATCTGCTATTGTAAGTGAGCGTACGGGCACTGTAGATGTATTTAGTATTTTGGAAGAAGGTGATACAGCTTATGTAAATTACCTGGCTGTAAGTAATGGCACTGTCATACAAACACAAACCATTACGCTAAAGAAAAAACTTAATGAAACTGCTGAAGAAGTTTTAGTTTTTGCCATTGCACAATTAAGGCAAACATTTAATAGCGAAGCCATAGAATTAATAGTGCCTTTTCCGATAGAATATCCTGAGAATGAAATTATAGTTACCGTACCAAAAGGCGGTGACAAAAAGAAATTGCTGGAAGTATCTGAAAAAAATACAGATTACTTTAAAGAAGAATCAAAACGGAAAAATGCCTTGCATCTTGGTACAATGACAGACAGTGAGCGAGGTAATGTATTGCACCAATTACAAAACGATCTCAAGCTTTCAGCATTGCCGGTGCATATTGAATGTTTTGATAACTCCAATTTTCAGGGAAGTTTTCCTGTTTCAGCAATGGTTTGTTTTAAAAACGGATTACCAAGTAAAAATGATTACCGCAAATTCAATGTAAAAACAGTAGAAGGCATCAATGATTTCGCAACCATGTCAGAAGTCGTTTACAGACGTTATAAAAGACTTACAGAAGAAAAGCTCCCAATACCTCAACTCATTATTATAGATGGCGGAAAAGGCCAATTAAGTGCTGCAATGGAAAGTATTACCAAAGTAGGACTAATCGGCAAAACAACCGTAGTAGGGCTTGCAAAAAATGAAGAAGAAATCTTCTTTCCGGGGGATAGTCAATCAATAAAACTTTCCTGGAATAGCGAAAGCCTGAAATTAATACGCCGGATAAGGGATGAGGTGCATCGTTTTGGCATTACTTTTCATCGTAATCAACGTAGCAAAGGAAGTTTAACCAATGAATTGGAACAAATAAAAGGTATAAGCACAACCACAGCTACCATTTTGTTGCAAAAATTTAAGTCAGTAAAAAATATAAAAGAAAAAACAACAGAAGAGTTAGCAGTTATAATTGGTACAGCCAGATCAAAACTGATTTACGAATATTTTCATGGGAATAAAAACAATATAGATTAAAATAAAAAAGGGCCAAGGATAGAAATCCAGCCCCGTTTTAAAATCCAATATCCTATGAAAAACCGTGGTAAAGATAATAGAATTCTATTTGTTAATCTATCTAATAAATACTTTTTTCATATTGATAAATCTTCGCTAACTAAAAAAATTATAGCCCGTAAACAAAAAGCCCTTCGGAAATCCGAAGGGCTTTTTTAGAAATTTAATTCAGTTTATTAGTAACTCCACAAATCCTGCTCGTAATTAAAAATTTTAGTTTTAATATCATCGCCTGCTAACAATTGAAATAATGTATTGTCTTTCAAACCTGGTAAGTTTTTCAACTCTACGTCTTTAGAATTTTCAAAACTGCTTTTGTAAATACGCCCGCTAAACATTCTTCCTTCAAACAGATCTTCCCAACTCATTCTTGCACCAAAATTTTTACCATTATAGGTATCATATTTAGCTAAAGTTGGTCTTAAATCGGGATAGTAAACCCAAAAACATTCTGTTGTACCTAATGTTTGTCCAAGTGAATTTTTAACCGTTCTTACCGGGGCAATTCCAAGGATTCTCCAATACAAACGTGAAGTTTGTTTATCAAATATCACTTCTTCTTTTATATGAAATCTATAAAAAGAATCAAGGCTGATTTCATTTACCTCCATTGTAGTACCCAGGTCTTCACCATTAGGGCCAAAATGTGGAACAGGAACTGAATCTGCACCAAGAGAAGCAACAACATCTGCTTTGGTCATAGGTGTAGTAAACCTATCGTCCACATTTTTAAATACTGTTACAGCACTGTCTTGAATAGCTTGTAATAAAATAGAAATGAAACGTTGGTTACCATTATTTTCATCGGCAGCATACATAAATGGAAGGTTTATTTTTTCCCTTGCATCTATTTCACGCCAAATCCTATGACGATAAACTGCATCATCAGCCCTTATAAATTCATAAGCCAATGGAGCTCTGTCACGAATTTCATCCGTATTTACACTTTCATCTCTACGAAGAGATTTCAATGGTTTTTTAATCGGCAAACTGTCGTTCACTTTTGGTGGTGGCACCACTGCAGCAACCGGCGCAGTCGTAGTTGCAGAATCTGTAGCTGCCGACTGGCTTACTTTTGCCTTAAATTTAGATTTAGTTGTTTTAGTTGTTTGACGCTTCTGCACGCTACGCTTTTTCTTTTGCGCATCCGCCACATTAGCGAAAACCAATAAACTAACTACAAATAAAAAATACCTGAAATACTTTTTCATATCGAGAATATTAAATAATACTAGTATAATGCATACGATTTGCCATCTATCACTCTTTGTCCGTCTGGTCCTACAACTTTAATGTTATCAAAAGATACTACTGACCCTGGCACACAACGTTTGATGTATTCAGTCAACGATGACAAACTGTTCCCGGAAATAGTACTTTGAGCAACATTTGGAAACCCTGCTCCTGAGAAATATACAGTTGCACTTACTACTTTGTATTGCACATCATAAAGAAAATCAGGTCCCATATCTGCTCTGCAAAATTGTTGTCCTTTAAACTCTACTGTTGCCATACGTGCTTTTCCTGAACCAACCTTAAATTCCGGAGGCGGGATTCTTTTGATACGGAAAGGCAATGTAATTGGCGTACTTCCTTGTGGAGATACTGTAATAGAACAATCTCCGGGAGCACTTACTTTTACAGTTCCTTTAGCACCATTCATCGATACCGAACAGTTACTACCTGATACATGTGTTCTATCCATACCTGTTGGAGAACCAATTGTAATAGGGTTATCTAAGCCGATATAAAACACATTCAATTTATCCAAAGAAACACTTGCGCCGGCCGGATGTCCAACTGTATAAGAAATATCTTTTTCTAAATGATCTTTCGTTCCGTCAGGTTTTGTGTAAGCAATAGATACATGTACTTTTTGATCACCCGAACCTGATGCTGTTATTTCTCTAGTAGCTACGCCTTCATCGTTTAATGCTGCACCTGCTCCACCAATAGTAATTTCAGGTTTAACTGCATCATTAAAAGCTCCAACTCCTGCTGTAACGGTCATTTTTTCACCAGGCATTAAATAGGTAGAACTTGTTGTAGCAATCGGTTCAAATTTATTAAACTGAATTTTAACAGCACCTACTTGCTCATGGCAGTAAGAAGCTAATAAATTCTCACCATTTTTTACGTTGTTCTGAAACTTACTTAAAATAGTAATTGCAGCAACTGTAGGTGTCATATGAAAGAAAGCCTCAGTGAATTCTTTTTCCTTTCCATCTTCGCCAATTGGTGGTTTAACATCAACCGGGAAAGTGCTTTCAAATTTAGTTTTCATTTCAGGATCAATACCTAACATTGCATCCTTATATGCTTTCAATTTACCTTCTAATTCAGGTCCTTTATTACTACCGCCTGGTCCATTTCCAAATAAACGGGTAGCTGCTTCCAAGTCAGATTCGTTATAAACTTCTTTCCCATTTTCATCTTTCTTTAAACCAGACTCTTTTAATAACTCTTCTTTCAAACCTGAAAGATAGTCATCCATGTCTTTAGAAAGTTTAGCTACTTGTTCCGCTTTAGCTTCCCAAATTGTAGCTTTTTCCCTTGTACTAGGGTCTGCTACTTTGT
>Ga0206875_1219_pt1 | contig 12190 bp, 8 predicted proteins | sample Alteio_BWOrgCont_9_FD_152616 | JGI IMG/M metagenome (GOLD analysis project Ga0206875, IMG submission 152616) | Enriched cells from forest soil in Barre Woods Harvard Forest LTER site, Petersham, Massachusetts, United States -... | ecosystem: Environmental > Terrestrial > Soil > Temperate forest > O... | reverse complement strand
CCGCGGGAAAACCGGCGCTGGTCTGCCAGGTGATGGTGACGATTTTGAAATCGGCAAAGCGATCGATGATTTCACTCAAGCGTCCGTCGAAGAAGATTTTGCCTTTGTCAATTATAATGACGCGGCGGCACAGTTCCTGGATGTCGGCCATGTAATGGCTGGTCAGGACGATGGTGGTTTTGCGGGTGGCGTTGTAGTCGCGTAAAAATTCGCGGACTATTTTCTGGGAGATGACATCCAGGCCGATGGTGGGTTCGTCCAGGAAAAGAACCTTGGGCCGGTGGAGCAGGGCGGCGATCAACTCCATTTTCATCCGTTCGCCCAGCGATAATTCGCGGACCATGACGTTGAGCTTATCTTTGACGGACAGGAGTTCGGCCAGATCGCCCACGGTTTGGTCGAAAGTTTTTTGCGGGATGCCGTAAATCTTGGCGTTGAGTTCGAGCGACTCGCGCGCGGGCAGGTCCCACCAAAGTTGATTTTTTTGGCCGAGGAGCAGGGCGAACTGGCGTCGATACCCGTCGGCCCGCTGCCAGGGGACGTAGCCGAGAACTTTGGCCGAGCCGGAGGTGGGATGGAGCAGGCCGGAGAGCATCTTAAGCGTGGTGGTCTTGCCGGCGCCGTTGGGGCCAAGGAACCCGACCAATTCGCCTTCCTCAATGGTGAAGCTGACTTGATCGACGGCCACGGTCTGCTCGTAACGTCGGTGGAACAGGCCGCGAACAGCGCCGCGGAAGCCCGGCTCTTTTTTGTAAGTGCGGAACGCTTTGCTCAGGCCGTTGACTTCAATCAGGGCCATTGGAACGCCGGACGATTAGCGCAGGAGCTGCTTTTCCAGGTAGAGGACGGCCTGGCGGACGTTGGCATCGATTTCCATGCGGTCCTTGACCAGGCGGCAGGCGTGCAAAACGGTGCCGTGATCGCGTCCGCCGAAGGCTTCGCCAATGGTGTTGAGCGAGCTTTCGGTCAACTGGCGGGCTAGGAACATCGCGACCTGCCGGGGAAACGCGATGTTTTCCGGGCGGCGTTTGCTGGTCATGTCGGCCAGGCGAATGTCGAAGTGTTCAGCCACCTTTTTCTGGATGGAATCGATGTTGACCGTGAAGCGGCCTTCCTCGTGCAGGACTTCGCGCAGGAGACCTTCGACCACGGGCAAGGTGAGCTTTTTGCCGGTGAGCGCGGCGAAGGAGGCGACGCGAATGAGGGCGCCTTCGAGACGGCGGATATTGGTGCGGATGCGGTGCGCCAGGAAATTGACGATCTCATCGGGCAACTGCACGCCCATCGCTTTTTCCTTCTTGCGGAGAATGGCCATGCGCGTTTCGGCGTCGGGCGGCTGCATTTCCGTGACCAGACCCCATTCGAAACGGGAGACCAGGCGATGCTCGAGGTTCTGGATTTCCGCGGCGGGCCGGTCGCAGGTCAGCACGATTTGCTTGTGCGCCTCGTGCAGGGCGTTGAAGGTGTGGAAAAACTCCTCCTGAATGCGCTCCTTGCCGGCAAGGAATTGGACGTCGTCAATCAAAAGGACATCGGCCTGCCGATGCTTGCGGCGGAAGCGCATCAATTGATTGTTTTGAATGGCGTCGATGTATTCGTTGGTGAACTTCTCGGACGAGAGGAACGTGACGCGTGCGCCTTTTTTGACTCCGGCGATATGCTGGCCAATGGCGTGGAGCAAATGGGTCTTGCCGAGTCCAACGCCACCATAAAGGAAAAGGGGATTGTAGGACTTGCCAGGCGCCTGCGCGACGGCCATGGCCGCAGCGTGGGCGTGATTGTTGTTCTCGCCAACGACGAATGACTCGAATGTATTCTTTGGGTTGAACGAGATTTCAGCGGCGGCGGCTGAACGATCGGACGATTCGCGGGCAGCCTTGGCCTTGGGTTTGACTTCGCTGGCTACGCCGGGCGCGGCGAGCGAACCGGTGGTGTCGTTGACGCGGAATTTGACCTTGAGCGTCTGGCCGGAAGCCTGCGCAAGAACGTCGCGGATGAGGCCGAGATAATTGTCCTTGAGCCAGACTTCGCAGAAATCGTTCGCTACTTCGAGGACGATGGTTTCGCCACCTTCGAGTGCGACGGCCTTTATCGGGAGGAACCACAGATTGTAGATATCTGTGTTCAACATGGAGCGCAGAAGCTGCTGCGCCTCGCCCCAAATCTTGTCGGCGGATGCTTGCATTTTTGTCGCCAATTCCCTGATTTTCAACATTTATTCACCGACGTCAATCCGCGAATTAGCGAGGGCCGAAGCCCCGGCCAAACGGCCCACTGTCACGTGAAATCTGCACCCGAAAAATCGTTGACTAGCCCTTCCTCCGGCAACACCGGGGGAACATGGTTTAATCTGTTCACTGCCAACGACTTGTAACTGTATCATGTTGTCAATCATTTATATCGTGTTCCATAATGGAACTGCTTCACTTGTTCAAGGTGACGGTCAAAGTTCTAATCAAAGAATTCCAGCCTGACGAGAACAACCTATTAGTTCTTATTAACGACTTATTCACAGTGCACAAAACCCTTTAAAATCAGGCATTCCGTGAGCTTTTGGCTCATCCGAATACCGCAAATTGCGGCACGTCTTTCCACGATTAAACATCGTAATAAAGAAAAAGTTCGTAGGGATGCGGACGCAAGCGCAGGGCATCGGCCTCTTTGCGCTTGTGAGTGATCCACATCTCGATGAAATCCGCCGTGAAGACATCGCCTTTCAAAAGAAACGCGGGGTCTTTTTCCAAATGATCGAGCGCTTCGCTCAAGCTGCCGGGCACCTGCGGCACCTTGGCCAGTTCGGCGGGCGGCAGCTCGTACATGTTTTTGTCCATCGGTTCGCCCGGCTTGATCTTGTTGATGACCCCGTCCAATCCCGCCATAAGCAGTGCGGTGTAACAGAGGTAAGGGTTGGCCGAGGGATCGGGCGGGCGGTATTCGATGCGTTTGGCCTTCGGGTTTTCGCTGAAGGTCGGGATGCGAATGGCGGCGCTGCGATTGCGCGCGCTGTAAGCGAGGTTGACGGGGGCTTCGTAACCCGGCACCAGGCGCTTGTAACTGTTGGTGGTGGGGCTGCACAGGCCGCAGAGGGCCTTGGCGTGCTTGAGAATGCCCCCGATGTAGAACAAGGCCATCTGGCTCAAGCCCGCGTATTCCTTGCCGGCGAAAAGGGGCTTGCCGGCTTTCCACAGGCTTTGATGGGTGTGCATGCCGGAACCGTTGTCGCCGAAGAGCGGCTTGGGCATGAAGGTGGCGGTCTTGCCGTGGCGGCGGGCCACATTGCGCACCACGTATTTGTAAAGCATCATGTTGTCAGCCGTCTTGACCAGCGTGTCAAAACGAAAATCGATCTCGGCCTGGCCGGCTGTGGCCACTTCGTGATGCTGGCGTTCGATCTTGATGCCGAGTTGCTCCATGACCAGGCACATTTCAGTGCGGATGTCCTGCTGGGTGTCGTTGGGCGCGACGGGAAAATAACCTTCCTTATGGCGGATTTTGTAGCCGAGGTTCGGACCTTCCTCGCGGTTGGTGTTCCAAATGGCTTCCTCAGAATCAACCCAGTAGGAACAGCCGTTGGATTTGCCGTCGAACTGGACGTTGTCGAAGATGAAGAATTCCGCCTCGGGCCCGAACACGGCAGCGTCGGCCAGGCCGGTCGATAGGAGATATTTCTCGCCGCGTTGGGCGATGCCGCGCGGGTCGCGGTTGTAGGCTTCCTTGGTGCCGGTCTCGGCGATGGTGCAGGTCAGGGACAGGGTCGGGACGCTACAAAACGGGTCGATGAACGCGGTGAGAGGATCGGGCATGGCCAGCATGTCCGAGGCTTCAATGGACTTCCAACCGCGAATGGACGATCCGTCAAACCCGAAACCATCGGCGAAGACTTCCTCAGTCAATTCGCTGATCGGCACGCTGAAGTGCTGCCAGGTGCCGAAGGTATCGACGAATTTGACGTCCACCATCCGCGCGCCTTGTTTCCGGGCGGACTCAATAACGGTTTTTGGGGTGCTCATGAATCAATGCTCAATGTTAATCGTTTTTACAGACAAACATCCCCGTCCGCGAAAACACGGCGGGGAACAAATTCCCATTAAATCGCTTCGTTGCCCGATTCCTCGGTGCGAATGCGAATGGCGCTCTCGATATTGCTGACGAAGACTTTGCCGTCGCCGATTTTGCCGGTCTTGGCGGCGCGGACGATGGCTTCAACGGCCGGCGCAACAAGGTTGTCCGGCAGGACGATTTCAATTTTAATTTTGGGGAGAAAATCGACCGTATATTCGCTGCCGCGGTAGATTTCAGTGTGGCCTTTTTGGCGGCCAAAACCCTTGACTTCGGAGACGGTGAGGCCCTGCACGCCCACGCCGGCCAAAGCCTCTTTAACTTCTTCCAGTTTGAAAGGCTTGATGATGGCGTCGATTTTTTTCATGGATTACGTCTAGCGCATCGCGGATATTAACAATCGTCTTTTGGGTGTAAACAGGAATCTGAAAAAAAGTGATTTTTTTTCGATTTAGGTTGAACAAAAATATTTGGAAATAGTCTATTGACATTGGAAGCCATTTATGGTTTCTTGAAGGCGGATTAGCACAGATAGATTTTTAGGGCAAAAATGTTAGATTGTTCTTTGTTTGCCCGTTAGATTTCGGTTGTTAGTTTTGTACAGCAACAGCCGGAAGTCCCCTAATCCTACAGGTGTACTAAATTCGAAAATTCCCCGGGCTTCTTGATCACCCTCTGATCACTAAGCCCGGTTTTTTTGTATATTTATGTCGTCGGCCGGGAGTTTTGAACGGAAGCTGGTTCCCACCGTTGTTCCAATAACCGTGCCAAAAATCGCCCCAGCCACAAATTCCGAAAGCCAATGAATGGTGACCGAGACGCTGACGCCCACGTAAACCGCGTAAAGCAGGCATAGTAAGGCGAGCGTTTTGCGGCCGGGAAACAGCGCTATCAAACACGTGGCCATGGCAAAGGCGATCGTCGTGTGCGATGAGGGCCAACCCCAAAAAACTCCGCCCCGATACAGCCCAAGTCGAAATCCGTGGCTCGAATCAATCAACCATGCTCCCGGCGCCACTTCTCCGTTCAATCGCCAGGTCGGCGGGGGATGGATGCGTCCCGTAAAGAGTTTGTAAAATGCCGCGGTAAGACAACCCAGCGCCTCTGCCTGGGCCAGGGCCCATGCGGTTGTGACCAGCCGTCGGCTGCGGGCGAGCAGGGACAACACCAGCAGGGCGAACGTTCCAACGATGGGCGCGTAAAATCCCACCCGAATGCCGGGGCGGGCCAGCAGGTAAAGCCCATCGATTCGAGTCCTTTGATAATAGGCCCAATCCGCGCCGGATTGGACAAGGACCACCGTCAATACTATGGCTAGGAATTGCCAGAGCAGGTTGCGTCCACGAAAAATGGACGCAATGTTCTGCGGCAACCGGTGAAACATCCAAGGCACGCCCCGACTCTACGGGGAAACCGGCGCTGTCGCACGAATTTTTGAGCGCGCGGTTTCCCGTCCGAGGCCGTTATGGGGTCAAGTATATTGCTCCGGAAGCGCCGTGGCTGGTGAGTTGGCCCGCGCCGTTGGTGGCGTTGAGCAGCACGGTGGCGGCGCCCTTGACTACGTTCGCGCCGCTGCCGAAGGTCAGCGTCATCAGGCCCGTTTTCGGGTTGATGGAGCCGCTGACCCCGGGCGGGCCGCTCACCTTGTAGTTGCTCGCGATGTTGAGTGTGTAGGTGTTGGTTTGGAGATTCACGCCGTCAGCCAATTCCACCACTTGCATGTTGGTCGGCAGCGCGGCGGTGGAGGGATTGAGGGTCCAGGGCGAAAGAGTCACCGGGTTGATATTGGTGAAGGAATTGGTGAACAAGCTGCCTTTTTTGCCGGGGTAAAGCCAGCAGACGGGGCCGGCGTTATTGGTGGTCAGATTAACCCAGCCGATGATTAGGCCAGTACCTCCGTAAAGGCTCGAATAAAGCGGGACGTTCTGCTCGGAAGATTCCGGAACGGACTGGCTGAAGGTGGTGCCGCCCGGCAACAGGCCGGTGATTTGAACGAGGCCTTTGTGATCGGTCAGCAACGCATAACCCGCTCCGCCAGGGATCCAATTGGTCGTGGGATTGTTCGTGTCCGCATCGATGGTCACGGTGTAATTGGAGGACGTGGAAGTGACCGCGGCGGGATCGGCCACGAGCAGGGAAGTCCAATTCGTTCCACCGCTAACGGTGCCGGCCAGTTGCGGGGGCAGGTTGCTCGCTGTCAACAGACTTAATTCCGCCGTGACGTTTCCGCCCTGCGCGGCGGGACGGTGGATGACGTTGGTGGCCTGGCCGGCCACGTTGAATTTTCCGGTCATCGGGTGGGAGGCGCCGTTGAGCAACAGGCTGCCGGTGTAACTGCCCTGGGTGTTCACGGTGAGGTTTTTCAGCATGCCCGCGGTTTGCGGGGTCACGCCGTTGGTTTCCATGAACAGCCCATTGTAAGTGCCTTTGTAGGCGAGGAACGGGTTGGTGATGAAAGTCGCTTCGAGAATCATTCCGTTGCTGGCGTTAAACGTCAGCGGATTACCGTAGGAATCGATGCTGCCGGTCCAATTGGAGAAAACGCAGCCGGTGTTGGCGACGGCGGTCAGGGTGTATTTCCCGCCGAGCTTGAGGGGCGCGTTGGTCAGGTCGGGCGCGACGTGACCAGGGCCGTTGATGATGACTGTCAATAATGTATTGGTGTTCGCGCCGAAACCGGAAACGGGCAGGGTCTGTACGCCGTTGGTGCCGTTCGAATAAACGGACACCGTCCCGCTGTAATCGGTCGGAGCCGTCGGCGAAAACACAACGCTGAAACTGTGCGATCCGCCGACCGGGATGACGACGTTGGACCAGGCCACGTCGAAGACCGTTGCGGAAGAAATCACGTTGCTGACGGTCAGGTTGCTTTGGCCGATGTTGCTGACGGTCAAAGAGAGAATGGAACTCGCATTCGTTTCCACCACGCCAAAATTCAGGTCGCCGATCAAGGAGATTCCCGGATAAACGGCGGGCGAAATTCCGGGCACACCATTTGTGTTCCCGCCACTACCGCTACCGCTGCCACTGCCACTGCCGCTGCCACTGCCACTGCCGCTGCCACTGCCACTGCCGCAGTTGCTACCACTACCTTTTTTGCCGGTGCTGCCATGATTGCCACCGGGATCGCACTTAGGAATGGTGATGCGGGGGCAATTGGTTTCTACGTGCGAGGCCGGCTTGTTGGTGTCGGCCAGGGCAATCGCCTCCGTGGCGAGGACGTGGGTTGGGTTCAAAAACAAAGCCAAAGGAAGCAGGGCGATGCGGCCCGCGCTTTTGCAGAGGGACAAGGTCATAGGTTTTGCGAGTTGTTCAAATGGCGAAAGGAGTCCTGCAACCCCTCTCAATGTCCTGATTTGATACTCAATGATTCCGCGCTGTCTTGCTCAGTTCTATGTTTCTCACCCTTGCAATGTCCTGTAATTTAGCAGCTTCGGTGCCAGCGGAAACGGGTCGGCTCAGGGATGGGGAATTCTGCGTTTCTCCTTGAGGCGGCGTTAGTTGCGAAGGGTGACTTTAATTGAGACACTATTCTCAGAAGTGGACACAGAACTCTAATTGACAGCCCGCAAAATGCGAAAAATTATCTAACTACGGCAAATCGATTCGACCATGTGGTGTATAACACCCAGCTCGAATTGCGTACAGAGTCAGGCCCGGCGCATCCGAACACAAACAAGAATTCCAGTGCCTATGGCTCCCAAAATCCACAGAGATGGTTCTGGAACGGGGGTGGCGTAGATAGCAGTTTGCAAACCATAGGCACGTATTCCAGCCCAGGTAGAACCGCTATTTCCCGAGCCATAATTTCCTTGTATTGACCAATCGTTAAGGCTTGTGACGCTGGCACCCTCCGCGTTAGCCAGCCAATTATAATAACCACCCGATACAGTGGTTGCATCCATCGCGACGACAAAATACTCCGTGGATGGCGCCAGCATAATCCCGGAGGAGTCATACTCATAAACGCCGGCCGAGGATGGGTTAACGGAGCCGTTGAGAGTGCCTAAGTTTTGATAAGGAACGCCATTGAGCGCACTGTAAATTGCAACTTCGATGCCGCCCGGCGTCCCGGTCGCTGTGGTCATACCCAGATCAACGGAATTAAGGACATATCCGCCGGAATCTGTTCCTGTTTCAATTCCTTGAGCCAGCCATCCGCCGTTACCGGTTCCCACTCCGAATGCGCCTTGTCCTAAATTGGATAAATAAAGCGTTCCCTGTGCTCGCACCTCTTGCGCGAGAAGCATACATGCAGCTAAAAGAATGATTAGTTTAAAAGTCCCGGCTTTCATACCTCGGCATTTTATCATGGAAACGGAGTCTTTGCTTTGATGAAAATTGCTGAGTCGTAAATTGAATCGCCATAGTCGGCGATGACAATTTTAATATGGTTTGTAACTCCCGAACGAATGTAAATCTGCGCGCTTAGATTAGTCGTAAAACCGTCGTATTGAAGATTATAAACAGGACTGCTTGCGGCGTATGGAGATAGCGAGTAATAGCCCGGATCATCATTATCCAGATAGTATTGCGGGTTCGTCGCTGGATCCGAATTGTACGGGTAGTCCCACTGAGAAACACATCCTCCGTTGATGCTGCTGACGCTGATTGGGCTATTGGTGGTTCCAGGGACTAGAGCAATATCGTTCGTAATATTGTTGACCCAGTTCGAGCCATTGAAATTTGTGCTGACAAAAATCGCCACCAAGTCATTAAAATTGGCGATGAATTCCGGGTATTCCTCGGACGCAAAGACGAATTCAAATTGCAACTCGAAGGAATTTGTCGCGACGATATCAAATTCCAAAGCGGCTGCATCGAAGGTGGCACCCCCTCCAACAAGGTCGTCCAAATCATCATCTCCTGGCTCTCCGAGATCTGACGGGCCAAGGGCTCCACCATAAATCCATCCGTTGTCACCGCTGTTATCATTTGGCCCATACGCGTTTGTGGCCCAGCCTGTTGAAAATATAACGCCTCTGTCCAGGAATCGTGGCGCATTAGTGTTTAGACGCACCGTGCAGCCGTTGCCAAAGATCCCTCTGGCAACGCCGGAACCAGTATACGTGACATTTGTGATAACAACAGGGTTGGTTCCCATCAGCCATTCGGCCAATTCCTGCGGCGCGGGATTGGTGTTCACCCAAAAGGTGTCGCCGAAATCCAGCCTTGCGTTGAAAAACAGATTCGTTCCATCCAGATTCAGAGGTGGTGCCGGAGTAAAAGAATTAGTGGCAAGCAGCGCTTGCCAAACGCCCCAGTTTGTCGTGCTGAGATCCGAATTCGTCAGGATGTCGTATGAAAATCCCGGCAAAGTGCTCATGATGCAGACAAACGCCTGGGTCGGGCTGTTGCTAATAGCCAGCCAGAAATTGGTGTACTGAGAAAAATTGGTCGTGATAAAGAAATTCGGTAGCGGTGCATTGGACACTGTTGAAGCAACGCCACCAGACCCACCGAGGCTAAAAGGATCAGGCGGGCTGTCATCCGCAGTCGAGCGTCCGCCATGCGCGCCATGTCTTCCTCTCCAATGACGCCCATCGGGATTGGAATAGAAATAATTCCCGGAACCATCGGAATAAAGTGAAAGGTCAGGAAACGGGTCAAAGGGGGAGGGTGGAAACGTCCCTTCGATATTGTAAAAAGTGCCGTTGGTGGGCAAAGCAGTCACCTCGGTCAAAGTGCCCAAGGAGTGGTTATTTCTGATTGCGCCTGGGCGCGAGACATGGCGAAACATACAACAAAAAAGGCCATCAGGCAACCAGCCAGCAGGGCGATTAGGCCGACAGCGCCTTCGCTTGGTTTTTTCAAGGGCAAGCCCATTGAGCGCAGATTTTAGACAGAAGACTGGACGGTTGACAAGGCAACAAAGGAACTGTGCCCCCCTGAGTTGGATTCTTAGTTTGACTCGATGCGGATGCCGTCCAGGTAGATCAGGTCGCCTTTGGAACGGGAGTCGTGTTCGCCGAGGACGTCGATGCGCAGTACGTGCGGGCCGGAATGGGTGGGGACGGTCCGGTCGTAGGCGCAGACGTCCCAGATGTCGTCTCCGGAAAAGGTGTCAATCATTTGCGCTTCGGCGCCGTCGATGCTGACCTTGGCCCGTCCGCCATTGGCGGCGAGGCGGACAAAGACGAGGACGTGCCCGCCATCGAATTGCAATCGTGCCGCCGCTTCTTTTTCGCTGGAAACAGAGAGCGTGCCGGCGTGGGCGCGCAGGAACCCCGTCTGATGGTCCCATTGCCCTGTATATTTGATACCGCTGGACGGGGCGTCGTCGAAGATATGCGCGGGCGGACGAGTGCGGCCGGTGGCGACGGCTTTTTCGGAAACATTGCCCGCTTCATCCACGCTGCGAACTTCATAGACCGCCGCCAAATCCGCTCCCACCGAGTGATCAAAATAGAACGTGCCCTTGGCGACTTTATCGAGCGTGACGCCGTTGCGGAAAATTTCGTAATAGGAAATCCAATTGTTGTCCGTGCCCGGTTTCCAAGACAATTCAATTCCGGGATAACCCATGTTTTCGGAATTTTTCCCAACTCGCTTGGTGATTGAATGAGGAGCGGTCGGCGCGCGATTATCGAGTTTGTTGCCGGGATGGAAGGGCAGGTTCAGGTAAATCAATTCGCCGGGCGCCATTTTATCAATGGCAATGCCTTCGTCCATCAAACTGGCGCCGTTGCGCATCGTGCTGCCAGCATTTTCCTGATAGGAAATTTGATATTCCTCCGCAGGCAGGAGGCCCTTCGGCTTGATGACAACCGGGCCGGGCGCGGTGTGTTTGGGAATGATGATGCCGCGCCGGCGATCGTTGCTGAGCCGCTGAAAATACATCGTCGGATCATCGCCCTGAATGAACGGCCGGTACACTTCGACCCAGCGGCCCACCACGCCCTGGCTCTCGAGGTAATGATAGATGTCAATCAATTGGCGGATGCCTTCCAGCTTGGCCGGGTCCCAGGTGTCGCCTGTCATATCGAAATTGATGCATAACAATCCGCGCCAGGTGGCTTTGTCGTAATCGTCCGGGTTCCAGATGTCCGGGATGTCGCTCGTCTTGTCCGGCGGGAAGAGGAGCGATGCGTAATAATTCCGCAGCGGGCCGACCGCGCCGTCGCTGAAGGAAAGCGTGGACGCGTAGCGCACATAATCGTAGCTGCCGTAATTGCCGCCGCCGTTGACGGCTTGAAACGCGCAACGCGGATGGTCATCGAGAAATTCCTGAAGCAAACGGCGAAACCCTTCGTCCTGTCCCAACATCGGCGTGTCATCGCTCTCGCGTGGGGCGGTGAAGAGGCTGTCGTTGCGCCACTCGAAATCGCCCCACTTCCTGACAAATTCGTCGAGCTGACCCTTCATGAATTCGACCACCTCCGGGCGCGACATATCGAGGTCGCCGCTCAACAGCCAATCCGGGTGCGCCTGGGCCACCTTGGATTTCGGATCGACCGTGTAGAGAAAAGCATAAATCAACTGGCCCATGCCGTATTTGTGCAGGTAATCGATGGTGGAACGAAAATCCGGCCCGTTCCAATCGCCTGCGCGATCCCACCAACCCCAGTCGCGATGATAAACATCCGCTCCCACGTAACGCATCAAGTCAGCTACGCGAAAAATCTTTCGAAAGGTGCTGCCGTAATCGGGTTGGCCGCCGGTCCAATCGACGCCCGTTTTTCCCCAGCCTGTGCCATTATACCAGTAACCCAACATGCGAATGGCCGGGAACCAATTGGACCGCGTGTAATCCCACATGTATCGATACTGCCAATCCAGGCATTCATTGCCCGCGTTGTCCAAGTCATCGCTGAACATCCCGACAAATGCTTTCGGGGTCGTGATGGTTTGGCCGTTGGCCAGGGTCTTTTGGTAACCGGCCACTTTGAGTTGCGCGGTCACGGCGCCGTTGGAACCGGCGGCGAACGAAGAAGTCCAATGACCGAAATAATCCCAGCCGATGAATAATCCCTGGCGGGTGTCGCGTCCGTAAAGCGCATACCACGGCGCATAGGATCCTGAGCCGGGTCGAAAACCGTAGGTGGCGTTGAGCGGGCCTCCGTTGCCGGTGTTGCAAACCGAGCCGGTCACGCGCACGTGGCCGGCCTTGGGCGCGGTCCAGACCCGCACC
>Ga0206875_1218_pt1 | contig 12229 bp, 12 predicted proteins | sample Alteio_BWOrgCont_9_FD_152616 | JGI IMG/M metagenome (GOLD analysis project Ga0206875, IMG submission 152616) | Enriched cells from forest soil in Barre Woods Harvard Forest LTER site, Petersham, Massachusetts, United States -... | ecosystem: Environmental > Terrestrial > Soil > Temperate forest > O... | reverse complement strand
ACCACATCGCCCAAATTGCGCGAAAATATAGGCAGCGAATTAAACTGGAATACATCCAGGTTAATGTCGCTTAGTGCACGTCCGAGCTTATAGGTATCAATAAGCCTGATACCATAAACGTTGTCATTCAGAAAATCCTCGCTGAGGCGGGTCTCCAGGCATAACATGTTTTGCTGTTTTTTCATGCGTTTAGTTATTGGTTAGCCAAAGGTACGGAGGGTATAAGGCTATAAAACGTATATGGAGTCAACTGTTATCCACAGTTTTATTAACAAAATATTAAATAAAGATGGTTACCAGGTAATACCTGTAAAAGAACCTTTAGCTGTATCTACTCCACCACCTGCAATGGGTGATGTTTCGTTACACAGGAATGTAAAATTCCCCTCAACCAGGTGGCTGCCACTAGCTGTATTGAGTGAAGTGAGTTGGATATTACCCAAATGGGTGTTATCAGTATAGTAAATAGTATCGGCATGATCCCTTATGGTCATTGAAGCATAGTTGGGGGATGATTTGGCAGCCAGCGTAAAATTGCCATATTGCTTTGCAGTAACTACTAATGTAATAAAACAAGTATCGGGTTTACCCTTCGATTCTAAGTTCATTGTAAGTAAATTACCAGCATACGTAACTGAATTAACCGTAAAATTCCGTTGATAACCACCAGCCTTTGCCGTAAATGTTGGTGGGCCTGAAGCCGTCGCCGGACCTGAGGCATTTTTAGCGCAGGCAGCTAATAACAATACTATTCCGAAGAGGATAACACCAATGTATCTATATGTGTTTGAATGAGTCATTGCATTCATTTTCCGGTGTTGAAGTGGCTTATTCTATATAACAAGATATGTAAAGGTAAGAAAAAAAATCCTTTACATAGATTCTTTACCTGTTAAGAATGGGTAAATAAGCCTGCCATGGCCCGGTTTCCTGCTTATATTGCTTTGCCATAACCCTTGCTATTTGCGCAATATGGTTAAGGTCATGCACTACCCATGTAGATAGCAATTGCCTTAATGTTACTACACCAAATGCAGGATGAATGCCTGTTTTATTTAAATCTGACTCAGAAAGTCTTTTCGATTTAAGTGTAATTAACCCTTGCTTTCGTTCTTCTTTAAATTCATCAATTAAAGCTTGCAATGATTTTCCTTCGCTATTCTTAAACTGGGCAAACCTGTCAAAGGGCTCAAATTTTTTATCGCCTTTATCAGAAAGAATAATCTCTAAGCGCGGAATCCAGTCGGTTTTCTCTCCATGTATCAAATGACCCACCACATCATAAGGGCTCCAGGTATCGGGACCTTCATTATTCATTACCCAATCGGGCGATAAGCCTTTTAGCATTTCTTCTATCACTACCGGTGTGCGTTCCAGTATCTCAATCGATTTGTTTATATCAAGCTCCATATTCATTTATTATTATGTTCTTTTCAGGCAATAGATGAAACTATTCATACTGGTGAAAACTATATAATCATTAGTTATTGCAACGGTATTAAATATACCACCCAGTTTCTCCGACATTATTATATAGTCATCTCCTGTTTTAAGAATCTTATCAATATCATCGCGCATAGAATCATCTGCCTTTAAATATTGCGATTGATTGGCAGTATAGCTTTCATTAGCAAATGCCCATTCTATCTTGCCTGTTTTTCTATCAATACAGTCTAATTTACCCAAAGCCGTACCAACATATATCTTGCTTTGGCTATAAACACATTTGCCAAACACTTCCGATTTCAGTTTTGTCTCCCAAATATCTACCCCATAAATACCGTCCATGCAAACCAATACCAAAGGGTCGGATGTAGTAACCAGTAACACAGAGTCGGTTCTAGGCGACAAACTAATATCGGTTACCCAGCCTCCGGGGTATGCCCTGGTCCAATGCACTGTACCTTTTTCAGCATCAATGGCATACAGGTTATAGTCTCTCCCGCCTATATATACCCGGTCATTAGCATATGTAGGAGGAAACTGAAACTCACCTTTTGCAAAATAATCGTGCCCGAGTGATTTGAACTTCCAAACCAATTGTCCGTTATCAATATTAATGGCATACAGATTACCATCAAAAGAACCTGCAAATAATTTGCCTTTGCCAAATGCAAAAGCAGTATGCACCATTCCGTTAGTTTTATACTTCCACAGGAGCTCTAAGTTGGCAGGGTTGAATGCATATATGCAACTATCGGAAGAACCTATGTAAAGCTTTCCGTTATATATAACAGGTGAGCTTTGATGATAATCATAAACATCATATTGTGACTCTTTTGTTTTATATGATTTTTGAAGTTTACCATTAGCCTTATTAATGCTGTATAAGCCATCGCCACTCAAAAAGAAAAGATCATTACCATTTATGCATACAGTAGAACGAACTTGCCCTTTTGTTTTAAATTTCCAAATTATCTTTCCGGTGTTAATATTTACCGCATACATATTGCTATCGGTGCTGCCGGCATAAACAATATCATTATCAATTACAGGGGAAGAAACAAAGGATGCACTTGCTTTGAATTTCCATGCCACTGATGGCATTGGGTTAAAATCAGGTATTTGGCTTAATGCGCTAAGTGCCAGTAGACTAAACAAAACTGCAATAGAAGTTCTTTTCATGCGTTAATTTGATTATAAAACTATACTAATTTAGAACTCTATTATCCTTGGACTACATGCTAAAAAGGCTAAGTTTATATATATGTTTATTGATACTTGTTTTATTCTGCTTTTCAGAATGCACTAAAAATGTTACTGTTATTGTGCCCAATGCACCAACCGAAATAACTGTTGAAGGGCATATAGAGCCGGGTGGATTGGCCTACCTCTATCTTTCAAAGAATTTTTCTTTTTTCGGAAATGTTGCAATAAGCAGCATATTGCAAAACAGTGTAATACATAATGCCATTGTTACTATTAGCGATGGAACCACCACTGACACCATGAGAGAACTCATACCCAGCATAGGCTATTATCAATCTTTAAGCATGAAGGGGCAAATTGGTAAAACTTATTCATTGCGTGTACAAGCAATAGGCCAGGTAGCAACAGCCAGTACAACTATATTACAACCCATACCATTGGATTCGGCTTGGTTTGAGGTAAAAAAAGGCAAAGATTCGTTGGGCCTTATTTACGCTAAACTTACTTCTCCATTGCCTGCTGGGCGTTGCTACAGGTGGATGACTCAACGGGTAGGAAAAGACACCACTTACATTCCTCCATTCTTCTCTGCATTTAATGATCAATTCTTCGCAGGGCAAACAATTGAATTTTCATACCAACGCGGGACATTCCCCGGATCTAAAGCCGCAGATGATACAAACGCCGAAGCCGGTTATTTTAAAAAGGGAGAAACGGTATCGGTTAAATTCTGTACTATTGACCCTACAGCTTATCTTTTCTATAAAACATATTATACTCAATTAGGCAGTGGAGGAAACCCTTTCGCATCAACATCGCCCATACTGGGTAATGTGCAGGGCGGGCAAGGCATTTGGTGCGGGTATGGCACAAGCTATAAAACGGTTATCTGCAAATAGAAATTATATAATTGTATCTTGCAGGCTAAATGAACCCAACTATTGAAAAGAAATTCAGGCGATTGGAAAATAGCCGCAGGGAATTGATTGAAGACCTGAAAAAGTTCGACAGTCAAAAATTTATTATCTCACCAGCGCCCGGCAAGTGGTCAGTTTCACAGGTATTTTATCATCTCGACAAAGCCGAAAGCCAGTCTGTAATATACGTGAGCAAGAAAATGCTTGATGTAAACAACCTGAAGAGAACCGGTATAAAAGAAGCTTACAGAACATTTCTTTTATGGCTGGGGCTTGCATCACCTATAAAATTCAAAGCACCAATTGAAGCATTGGGAGAAATGCCGGAAAAAGTATACTACACCGATATTACCCGGCAATGGGATGCAACTCGAACTAAACTGGAACAACTTTTAGAACTGCTACCAGAAGACATATTACGCAAAAATGTATTTAAACAACCTGTAATTGGCCGTATAAACATTTACCAGATGCTCGACTTTATGCAATGGCATTTCGACCGACACAGGAAACAGGTTTACCGGGCAATCAACCAGGTGACTTAATGATATATTATAGTCCCCTCATTTAACCCATGCTCAGATAGCAGGTAAATCATCATGCTTAATGATGATGCACCTAATTCCAATTCGCGCTTATTTATTTTATCAAAGGTATCAGCTGCGGTATGATGCGTATCAAAATAACGTTGAGAATCTGGCTGCAAACCAATCAGCAATGCGCCTTGATCTTTTAGCTTTTCAATATCAGCGCCACCATCGGTAGTCGAGAAGTCATATAATCCGTAAGGAAGCAATAAGTCCTTCCATTTCATTACCGCGTCTTTTTGGGCTTTTGTTCCATCCAGGCCAAAACCGAGTGGGGTTTCTCCACCAGCATCGGTTTCCAGTGCTGCAATATGTTCTTCTCCTTTACGCTTTGCTTCTTCGGCATATTTTTTTGCGCCCCTTCCTCCATTCTCTTCATTCATAAATATCACAATGCGTACCGTCCTTTTGGGCTTTATACCCAATGCTCTGTATGTGCGTAATACTTCTATCGATTGCACCACACCTGCCCCATCATCATTCGAACCCTGTGCAAGGTCCCATGAATCGAGATGGCCACCAACTGCAATAATTTCTTCCGGGTGCTGGCTTCCTCTTATTTCAGCAATTACATTATACGATTTTACGTCGGGCATGCTATAACAACTCATTTCAAAATGAAACCTGATCTTATTATCATTCTTTAACAACTTGCTTAATTGTTCTGCACCGCCTGTAGAAATAGCGCAACAAGGAATCTTAGGCAAGCTGTCATTGTATTGCATTACACCAGTATGCGGGTAATTATCTATTGAATTGGTAAGTGAACGCAATACCGTACCTATAGCCCCATAACGGGCAGCTTCGCTTGCACCGATATAACGGAACATAAAAGTTTTCTCATAAGCATCAAATGTATTTACAGCAGTTTCGTCAAACGGCTGGTTGAAGAAAACAATTTTACCGCGTAACCCGGCAGTGCCCATTTTTTTCAACTCTTCAAAACTATGCACTTCCACTACTTCGGCAGTAATGCCGCCTTGTGCCGTAGCTACTGAACCGCCCAATGCACATATAGGCACAGTTACTTCGCCTGAATTATTGGTCAGTATTTTTGCATTCTCTTTATCGCCTCTTCTCCAGCGCGGCACCATACAAGGTTGCAGGTAAACGGTATCGGCACCAATACTATCCATTAACTGATGGGTGTATTCTACTGCTGCAGCAGCCTGTGGTGATCCGGTTAGCCGTCCGCCTATTTTATTGCTTAAATAATCGAGCCATGCATAACACTTGCCATGCAGCATTATTTCATTCGTAATCTTTCGCAATTGCAGAGAGTCTTCTTTCTGTGCAGATGCAAGACTAAAAACCAACGTAGTAAAAAATAAAAAGGGGATCGACTTTTTTAACATAGCCTATGGGTTAGGCTTCAAAAGTACAATTTTATGAATTCCCATTTTAAATCCGCATTTTTTCTACCTTTGACAGTATCTCTACCCTATATGAGAAAACAAATACTTGCCTTTTCATTTTTACTTACAGGCTATTCTTTAGCCATAGCACAAACATGGTCTGCGGTTGGCATAGGTATCAAAGGAAACTTCACCACGTTAACTACATACAACAACAAACTTTATGCTAACGGTATTGATAGCCTGAATGGCAAAGCGGTAAGTTTTGCCTGCTGGGATGGTAAAGCATGGCATAATGCAGACTCAAACTTATCGGGCCGGGTTACAGCAATGGCAATTTACGAAGGCAGGCTTTACGCAGGCACTACCGAGAAACTCGGAGCCAATGCTATATACAGATTAATGTATTGGAATGATACACTTTGGACAAAGGTTAGTACTCTAAATGGCCCTATAAATTCATTAATTGCATTTAAGGGCAGCCTTTATGCGGGTGGCAAGTTTACTATGGCCGATACTACTAAAGTAAAATATATAGCAAGGTGGAACGATACAACGTGGCGTGCTCTTGGCCGGAACATAAGTAATAACGTTAGGGCTATTGCAGTTTTCCGCAACAACCTATATGTTGGTGGGCAATTCAGTGAAGTATTAAAGTGGAATGGCAGGTCCTGGGAATCGGCAATAGGAAGCAAAAGCATTCGCATGAGCGGATGGGTAAAATCATTTTGCATGTATAATGATGAACTGTATGCTTGCGGTGAGTTTAACTACCTGGCTAAATGGGATGGCACCGACTGGGCAACCGTAGGTTCTTTAAATGATGGAGCTTCAGCTATAGCCGAATGTAACGCAAGCTTGTATATTGGAGGAGACTTTATTTCTTCACCCGGCGGAGATTATTCATATCACATTGCAAGATATAAAGCCTCAACCATGTCGTGGGCTTGTTTGGGTGGAGTATTGTATTCGGGTGGCGACTGTAAACCATACTCAGGCACTGTTTGGGCATTGGCAGAATATAAAGGCGATATTTATATAGGAGGACAATTTATGATTGCAGGCGGCAAAGCAATAAGTAATATTGCAAAACTAACATCGCCTGAAAAGACACAATAGTATGAGACAAATAGCTCTGAAATATGGAATAATAGGTGGAATAGTAATTGCGCTGCCTATGTTTATTATTATTCCCAATATTGATTCTATAGGTTTTGAAAAAGGTGTGACAATATTATTCACTACCATGATTTTTAGTTTTTTGGCTGTTTACTTAGGGATTGGCGCAAACAGGAAAAAACTTGGTAGAGGTAACATTGGCTTTCGCAGTGCTTTTATTACCGGGATATTAATAACAGTGATTATTTCGACATTTTATGTTGCCAGTAGTTTACTCCTCTTCTATAAAATCACTCCTGATTTTCTCGACAAGTACAGTACATTTTCGCTCAACCAAATGAAAGCAAATCACCCTACCCAGGGGCAAATAAATGAATACATTAAGAATTATGAGGAAAGTAAAAAACAGGGCTCATTTATTATTGCTGCTATGATGTTTATGAAGCCGCTTACATTCGGCCTTTTCTTTACGCTTTCATCCTCGCTTATTCTGCGTAAAAAAGAGTTCACTCCGAGACTAAATTAATTATTGTATTATCCAGCTTCCGCTACTGGTTTTTACCGCTTTGTCTTTCTTTTTAGTTGGTGTTCCTTTACAATAATTATCAATATTCACCTTAGCTTGGATATATCCAAGTTCGTTCGAGGTATGAAAATCATTGCAGGCTTTTTCTTTATCGCCTAAAGCTAAATAACTATTGCCACGGCCATAAAAGGCTTCCGCATAGTCTTCCTGGAAACGCATAGCGGTAGTATAATCCTCAATAGCTGCTTTATAATCCTTCATTTTATCTTTACATAAAGCCCTGCAATAATATGCAACAGCATTATCTGAATCTAACTTAACCACTTCTGTAAAATCCTCGAGGCCGCTCTCGTAAAATGTCAATTGATACTTATCAAGTCCCCGGTTAAGGTAAGCTTCAGCATATTTAGGATCATTTTCAATGGCATTATTGTAATCATTGGCAGCATCACGGTATTTTTTCATTTCATCTAATGCCAGTCCACGATAAAAAAAAGCGGGCGCATCCTTGGGGTCAATTGCTATCACGAATGTCAGATCATCAAAGGCTTTTTCATATTCCTTCATATTTATTTCCATATAAGCACGGTTAAAATAGCCATCCATATTGCTCGAATCAAGCTGAATGGCCTTTGTATAATCAGTCATAGCCATAGTATCGCTCATTGCGTATTCAACATTACCTCTGTAGTTATAAGCATCAGAAAAATCGGGCCTTAACGCAATTGATTTATTAATGTCGCTAAGTGCAGATTCATTGTCATCATTTTTCGATTCGGCAATACCTTTATTCAAATAGGCATCGGCATCATTAGGGTTATATTTAATTACCTTTTTAAAGTCTTTAATTGCACCATCGTAATCATCCAGCGCCAATTTAACAAGCCCGCGACCATAATACGAATCGGTATCATTGCTATTAACATCTAAAATACTATCATAAATCCTCAATGATTTTTTATACTTACCATGTTCGTATAGCTTGGCTGCACGTACCTTGGCATTATACTGCCCCATAGAAGTGGTTGTAAATAAAAAGAACGCCAGAACAACAATAATTATATGTTTCATACTAAAATTTATTCTTGAACTTTTTCGCGTTTTTAATATGCGCTAAATGGTGCCCGCAATGCCACGAGTATAAAAACACAAGGTCGCTTACACTCATTTGCCTGTTATGTTCAGGATGCATTACTGTTTTCTTTAAATCTGCCTCAGTAAGACTATTTAATAAAACCTCCCAACGGTGGTGCAAGCCCTCAATCAATTTTAACGACCATTCAACAGGTGCATCAACACTATCAGGCAATTTTGCCCATTCTACTTCAGCATAGGGCTTAATGGTGGGATTGTTTTCTGTAAGCGCTAACTTTATCCTTATAAAAGCATTCATGTGGCTATCAGCAAGGTGATGCACTAACTGACGTATAGTCCAGCCATCAGGCCTGTGTAAATAATTTAAGCTTTCATCATCCAATATCCATACCTCTTTACTTAAAAAGGCAGGAAATTCACTTATTATTTTAATCCTGCTTTTTATATCTTCGGCAGTATAGGATTCCGGCCTTTTAAACTTGCCTGTAGGAAATTTCAGTTCATCGAGTGCAATCTGGTCCATGGGGGAATATATTATTACTGCAAAATTAGCAAAATTAGCCCAAGGAGGCAACAATAGCCCCAATTATAAAGGGCTTAATTCAATGCCAATCCTTTTTTTTATAAATTTGAGTTGCGATATACATCAGTAATACAGTGAAGAAATTTTATTGCCTCTTTATTTTAGCAATATTTATTCTTAGTTGCAACAGGAAAACCTATACGTGGTCGCCTGTGGGTAGCGGGGTAAATAATCTTGTTTGGTCGATTGCGACCTTTAAAGGTGAGATGTATGCCGGTGGAAGCTTTACCGTAGCAGGAGGCAAACAGGTTAACCATATTGCCCGTTGGAACGGCAGCGAATGGCACCTGGTTGGTAAAGGCATTAATAAAATGGTGTTGTGCATGGCACAATTTAACGGCAAGCTTTTTGCAGCCGGCGGTTTTGACAGCGCCGGTGGAGAACCTGCCTTAAACATAGCTTGCTGGAACGGAAACGAATGGCAGCCGGTAGGTAAAGGAATTAAAGGCACGGTATCGGCCTTATGTATATATAATAAAGAACTTTATGCAGCCGGAAGGTTTGATACTGTTGATGGTAAGCCTGCTCACTCCATTGCCCGCTGGGATGGAGAAAAATGGTCGGATGCAGGTACCGGACTTGATTCGGGTAAAATAAGTTTCATTTGCGGACTTGCAGTTTATCATGGAGAGCTTTATGCAAGTGGTAACTTCAGAGCTGTTGCAGGCAAGCAAGGCAACAATATATCTCGCTGGGATGGAAAAGAATGGAAAGCTGTGGGCCAGGGCATAAGCTACCCGCTTACTACAATGGCTACGTATAAAGACGAACTTTATGTATGCGGTGTATTTGACACAGCCGGCGGTACGCCAGCAAACTATATTGCCCGCTGGAATGGCAATGAATGGTCGCCAGTAGGTACCGGTGTGGGTAATGGCCAATTTGCCTCAATATGGTCGGTTACTACCTATAACGATGAACTGATTGTTGGCGGCTTATTTAAAAGTGCCGGTGAGCAACAAGCCAATTATATAGCTAAATGGAATGGCTCGAGCTGGGATCCGGTTGGAGGTGGTATGAATTCACCCGTACACTCACTTGGCGTTTATAACGACGAGCTCTATGCCGGCGGATTATTTGATACTGTTGAGGCCAAACCCATGAACCACATTGCAAGATGGAATGGGAAAATAAGCAAGTGAAAAATGAAAAGCAGTTTTCATTTTAACTATATTCGCCGTCCAATTACCCCTAAATTATGAACATAAGTATTGTAGGAACAGGTTATGTAGGATTAGTAACAGGTACATGTTTTGCTGAAACAGGTAATCATGTATTATGTGTAGATATTGACGAAGCCAAGGTTAATGCCATGCGTGCAGGCAAAATACCTATTTACGAACCTGATCTTGATATTCTTTTTGAAAGAAACCTGAAAGCCGGAAGACTTAAGTTTACCACCAAGCTTGAAGAAGCGGTACAAAAGACCGATGTTATTTTTCTTGCCCTCCCTACCCCACCTAATGAAGATGGCTCTGCCGATCTTTCTTATATACTTAAAGTTGCCGACCAGTTAGGTAAACTTATAACATCGTATAAAGTTATTGTTGATAAAAGTACCGTACCTGTTGGCACTGCAGAAAAAGTAAAAGACGCTATTGCAAAAAACTGCAAAAGCGATTTTGATGTCATTTCGAACCCTGAATTTTTACGTGAAGGTTTTGCTGTTGATGATTTTATGAAACCGGATAGGGTTGTCTTAGGTTTGTCATCTGATAAAGCCCGCAAAGTAATGGAAGAGCTATACAAGCCTTACGTTCGCCAGGGTAACCCGGTTTACTTTATGGACTTGCGCTCTGCTGAACTCACCAAGTATGCAGCTAACTCATTCCTTGCAACCAAAATTTCATTTATGAATGAAATTGCAAACCTGTGCGAAAAGGTTGGTGCCGATGTTGATATGGTACGTATGGGAATAGGCTCTGACCCAAGGATTGGTAAGAGGTTCTTATTCCCCGGAATTGGGTACGGAGGAAGTTGTTTCCCTAAGGATGTAAAAGCCTTGATACAATCTTCTGAAGAAAACAACTATGACTTCAGGATATTGAAATCGGTTGTGAATGTAAACGAATCGCAAAAACATATTCTTCTTTCGCGTGTAAAAAAACATTTCGGCAAACTGGAAGGATTAAAAATTGCCATGTGGGGCCTTGCTTTTAAACCCGATACAGATGATATAAGAGAAGCATCGGCACTGGTTATGATAGAGCAGTTATTAAAAGAAAAGGCTAGTGTAACAGCATTCGATCCTGCGGCTATGGATAATGTAAAGAAACTGGTTGGCGATAAAATAAAATATGCAGCCACTGAATATGAAGCATTAGAAGGTGCAGATGCGTTGATTATCGCAACCGAATGGAGCTTATTCCGCACCCCTGATTTTGCAGAAATGAAAAAGCACATGAAGAAATCTGTAATTTTTGATGGCAGAAACCTGTATGGTACTGACCAGATGGAAGGATTGGGCTTTACCTATTATAGCATTGGCAGAAAAAACATTACACTATGAAAAGAGTCCTGATTACAGGTGCGGCAGGTTTTTTAGGCTCACACTTATGCGATAGGTTTATAAAAGAAGGATATCATGTTATTGGCATGGATAACCTTATTACAGGAGACCTGCGCAATATTCAGCATCTTTTTAAATTAGAAAATTTTGAATTTTACCACCACGATGTATCCAAATTTGTATTTGTACCGGGAGACCTGCATTACATTCTTCACTTTGCATCTCCGGCAAGCCCTATAGACTATTTAAAGATACCTATACAAACGCTTAAAGTAGGTTCGTTAGGCACGCATAACCTACTTGGCTTAGCTAAAGCCAAAAATGCAAGAATGCTTATAGCATCAACATCTGAAGTATATGGCGACCCACTAATACATCCGCAGACCGAAGACTATTGGGGTAATGTAAACCCTGTCGGCCCGCGCGGAGTTTATGATGAAGCCAAACGCTTCCAGGAAGCTATAACCATGGCATACCATACTTTTCATAAATTAGAAACACGCATAGTACGCATATTTAATACTTATGGCCCACGTATGAGGCTTAACGATGGTCGTGTACTACCTACTTTTATTGGCCAGGCTATGCGTAACGAACCGCTTACCGCTTTCGGTGATGGCAGTCAGACACGTTCTTTCTGCTATGTATCTGACCTGGTTGATGGTATTTATAAGCTTTTGCTAAGCGATTATGCCGGCCCGGTAAATATTGGCAACCCTGCTGAGATTACTATAAATGAATTTGCAGAGGAAATTCTAAAACTCACCGGAAGCAAACAAAAAATAATTCATACCCCGTTACCTAAAGACGACCCGAAACAACGTAAGCCAGATATAACACTTGCCAGAAAATTATTAGGCTGGGAACCCAAAGTATCTCGTGCTGAAGG
>Ga0206875_1184_pt1 | contig 12290 bp, 10 predicted proteins | sample Alteio_BWOrgCont_9_FD_152616 | JGI IMG/M metagenome (GOLD analysis project Ga0206875, IMG submission 152616) | Enriched cells from forest soil in Barre Woods Harvard Forest LTER site, Petersham, Massachusetts, United States -... | ecosystem: Environmental > Terrestrial > Soil > Temperate forest > O... | reverse complement strand
ATATGCCGACGCCCTGGCGCAATGGCATGCGCTTCCGTCTCAATGTGTTTCGCCAGCAACAGCATTCGGGAGTGGTGATCCGTCGTATTGAAACCACAATACCTTCGATCGAGGCACTTAACCTGCCAAAGATTTACGCTGACCTGATTATGGAGAACCGCGGCCTCGTGCTGGTGGTGGGCTCTACGGGCGCAGGTAAGACGACATCGCTTGCGGCAATGGCTGGCCACCGTAACAGCAATGGCAGCGGACATATTCTGACGGTCGAAGATCCGATAGAATTTATACACGAGCATCAGAAATGCATTATTACTCAGCGCGATGTTGGTGTGGACACTTATTCCTACGGTATGGCGCTCAAAAATGCGCTCCGACAGCGCCCTGACGTTGTAATTATTGGTGAAATACGTGATCGCGAGACGATGGAGCATGCTATGCATTTCTCCGAGACTGGCCATTTATGCGTAGCGACGCTGCACGCGGGCAATACCGCTCAGGCAATCGAACGTGTTCTCAATTTCTTCCCTGAAGAAAAGCACAGCCAGACGCTCTATGGATTGTCGAATAATCTGCGTGCTATTCTCTCACAGCGCCTGGTGGCGACGCTGAAGGGTGCGCGTAAGCTGGCAGTTGAAGTGATGCTTAACCGGGGTTTTATCCGCACACTGATTCAGGAAAACAAGGTCAGGGAAATTGCGGAAGTCATCGCCAAAAACCGCAACGAAGGCATGCAGACTTTCGACCAGGCTCTTTATCAGTTTTTTTTCCGACGGCATTATCAGCGAAGAGGTGGCCGTAGCCGAATCCGACAATCCTGCCAATATCCGCCTTCTTATTCGTCAGCACCAGAACTCCGGGCGCACAGGCGGACTGCAGCCATCCCCTGTTCTAAAGCCAAAGCTTGGTGGGTTTTAAGGCTAGGCAATTGCGCGCAGGAAAGACTTTTCCAGCGATTCACTGGGGTGTGTGCGTTTAAATTCCTGAGGGGTGCCCAGAAAAATCAGCTTGGAATCACTAATAACGCCGATGCGATCGCATATCTCATCAATGTCAGACAAAATGTGTGAGCTGAAAAATATGGTCTTGCCCTGCGCTTTGCAGGCGAGCAGTTTTTCCTTCAGCAGAATACGGGCCCTGGGATCAAGACCGCTCATCGGTTCATCTAAGATAAGGAATGGTGCATCAACAAGGAATGCACCAATGAGCCCAAGCTTCTGGCCCATGCCTTTGGAGTAGGAGCCTACTTTATTTTCGAGTTTATCGGGTTCCAGATCCAGTAAAGCAGCTTCGCTCCTTGCCTGATGAAGATTAAATTCACGTCCGAAATACGAAAGGGAGAGTGACAAATATTCTCTTCCGCGCAGATAGCGCGAAGGCTGAAATTTCTCCGGCAGATAGGAAATATGGCGGCGTGCTTTCGCGTCAGAGCAGCTTTCGCCGAACAAGCGTGCATTACCCTGGTCGGGACGGGTCAGATCGAGAATCGTCTTAATCAGGGTTGTTTTGCCAACACCGTTCAGGCCAATGAGTCCGAATAACTCGCCTGGCAGGAGCGATAATGAGACATCGTCAAGCACCTGGTTACTGCCATAGCGCTTGCTTATATGGTTGACTTCAAGAGGTGCAGAAGTGGTGGTCATTGAGGTTGTCCGGGATAGGGTGGATGAGAAATAGGAGGAACATTGCTGGAAGGTGGCGCCCCTGGTTGTCCGGCAGCAGCAGTGCCTGGAGCCGCAGGAGATGTCATCGCCGCAGGCTTGATCAAACCTTCGCGAATGGTAAGGGAGCGGGGCAGAAATGTCTGGTTCGGCCTTAGATGCAAGATAACTTTTCCACCTGACTCGTCCAGCCTGATATTGGAAGAAAGATGCACTCCGCTGGCGGCAAGTTCTTGCGAGTGCTCAAGAATATCATGTATATACGCGGGCTTCCAGATCAGCTCTACTTCCGAGCGGGATATACGATCGATGTAAAACTCGTTGGTGGGCACATTTTTCCTGTTAATTAGTTTCTTGCCGTTAATCCACACCGACCAGTGTCCGGGCGAATAATACACTATTGAGCCTAAGTAGAGATTGGGTAAAGGTGGCGGAGCTTCAGGCACTTCATTATCTTTTTTCGGGCTGAGAGAGTCCAGGAGAGAAGAAAGATCATCTGCCTTACCGGAAGTGGATCTGTCAGGATGGCCCATACCGTCGTAGGACTCCAGCGCATGAAGAATGATAGTCATGTCACCCTTGCTGAACATTAGGCTTAAGCCCCCAAGATGTGGTGGCTCAAAAAGAATATCTGGATTTTTCGTAGTCACATCATTCACTGCTTTGTCAGATATGGGAGAGGCGCCTGCAGCATCAGCGGGCTGTTTAATGGATAATGGTAAGGAAGCCGCAGGCGCTTGAATTGTGACAGGCTGGGCTGGTAGAGTTATGATGGGAGGGGTGGCCGGCGTTACGCCTGTTGCCGGCAATGATATTGTTGGTGGAGGGGATAGGGGTGGCGATATGTTAGCGGCAGATGGAAGAGGTGGTGGGACTGCCGTGTTGACAGAAGGAGGCACATTGACCGCAGCAGGCTGTGGCAATGTATGTACGGCGCTTGGGCTAGGCAGCTCAAGCAACTGGGTGTTATCGGGCGCCGGACTTGCCTGCGTTGCTGGTGTGACTGGAGCGTTCTGAGCGCTTACAGACCATGCGAGCCCGCCCATGACTCCTCCGACCACTACGTACATGATAAGTCTATTATGGAGCATGGTTTGCACCCTTGAGAGGTGAACCTGGCGATGCTGCCTTATCCTCGTTTGGCCGGATACCTAGCCAGAGAAAAGTGACATCGCCATTAACCAATGCCGCTAGTTTATGCTGGCTTAGATCGGTCATTAGGTTGCGCGGCGGTTCTGCTGTGCGAGTAAGTTTGATATCCTGAATCACCACAATACCTGGAAGTTTATGTTCCAATTCTTCTATGAGCCCATAGGCGGAATTGTCGGTCACAGCTCCGAATGAAAGTTTTACTTCGCTCTTTACCACTACGCCGCTTTTTATCTGGCCGAAATCAGCAGTGACGTCGGTGATAGGTGAGATGACCACAGATAGGTTAGTCAGGTGGTTTCTCTCGCGCATGGCAGACATCAGCTGTGTTGCCTCGTCACGTTTGAGAAGTAAATTGCTGTTGCGGTATTTGCTGTAGGCGTTATAGAACGCACTCACCTCAAAGCCAGTTCCCAGCTCCTGCTGTATGGCATTGTGTTCTGAAAGTATTGCGCTATTTTCATTTTCTTTAATTCGCTTTTCAGACTGTGCGTTATCGTCGTAATCGGACAATAGCATCGCGCCAGCAAACAAGCTGGCAATCGCCACGCCCCCCACAATCCCATTCTTGATCAACCGCTTCTTGAGCGTAATATCTTTAGTGGCCATTCTTCCCTGCCTGTGCCTGGGGGCCCTTCACGGTTATCTTGATAGTATCAACAGCACTGGTAGCGCCCTCCGGAGTGCTGCCATGTTCGTCAATGTTGGTACGCAATTCTTTCGTGTCCGACAACAACCCCGGAATTTCAGAGTGTGTCACATCATATTCAGGAAAAGTCGTTTTGAAACGACTTATGAGATCCTGTGCCGAAGCAATGTACTGGTCATGGGGTTGTTGAGGTATGGTCAGCCGCAAATCAACTTCTGCCAGAATCTGCCGGGGGTCCTTGTCTCTTTTGATCAGGAGAGTGTCGGAGATGCTCCAATGGTAATTTTGTACAAGTGCGGTGTCCTGAAGAGCATTTGTAAAGGTTTTTACAAACACGAGAGCGTCATAACGCTGCTTGTAGAAGGCCTTCGTCAAGGTTGTAATATCCGTATACATATCGATTTGTTTCGGCAGGGTTTTCGCCTGGACTTTGATCGTCTCCAGCTGTGTTTTCAGGCCTTTTTGTTTGGTGAGAATGTCTGCAGTGTCAGATTGTGCTCCCAGAGCATCCCAGAATGTCATGCCCATCCAGCCTATGATACCCAGCGCAATGAGCGCTGCTGTGGCCCTTACCCCTTTTATGTAAAGAGAAAGCATATTAAGCTTGCTGGTATAAGGTGTATGCAGTGCAAGCGTCAGCTTACGCCTGCGGCCTATAAACGCGGAGATTACAACATCGCCAAAGTGATCTTCAGGAAATGCTGCATCGACAAGCCCCATCCTGTCGGCCATTTCATCCGGGGTAAAGAAATGAAATTCACCCGCTTTGATATTCTTAGGGTCAAGAACTGCCTTGATTTCAGACGAAGCAAGGATAATGACGCAGAGCGTTGTAGGATCTGTAAGTCCCATACGCTTCAGATATTCCTGCGTATTGATCATTTCCTGTTCGATGTTGCCGGCAATGACCTCTGGGTTCGATTCACCGATAGGCTGCGCCATGCGAGTAAATACAAGCTTTCCGTTTCTCAGCACCACTTGCCTGAACCCGCCCACTTTGTGATGGCTCACCAGTATCTGCCACTCAAGGGGTTTGTCGTCCTTGCTTTTATGAAGCGTCTGGCTGATAGCAGCTATGAATGGCTGCGATTCCAATGGCACTAATCCTATGCCTTTAAACGGATTGCTTCGTTCAGATGCAAAAGAAATCCATTTTTGCAGCAGCGCAGGGTTGGCAAGCGAAACCATGAGATAATTCCAGTCGCGCCGGCCGGTTTTCTCACGGTCGAGTATGAGATAGCCTTTAATATCATTACGGGAAAAATCCTTGTCCAGGCGGCGCTTAACAATCTTTCCGACGCTGAAGGAAGACACAGGCGGTAGTGTCTGACGGACATAAGACTGGTCCATCATGTCAACAAGCATGGTCACGGACGCATGTGGTGCGGACGCAAGCGCCTCTTCGAAGGCACGGGTATGAACCGCTTCCGGCGACTGGGCAAAGAGCCGTCGCACAACCCTTTTCTTTTGCATCTGGGCCAGGATCGCTCCTTCATCTCCTACCATCAGAATGAAGCTGCTCGAACCGCCCGGAATTTTTTTGATTTTTTCTGCTGCCATTGCCTCAGACATTCATCTTGCTGAAGGATTGATAGAGCGGTCCGAACACTGCCGCAATCACCCAGAATATAAGAGCACCCATCACGACCGTAAGCGCAGGCTGGATCATTCCCACGACGCTATCCACCGCATCGTTGACTTCACGATTATAGAAAAAATTGATGTTCTCCAGCGATTCGGTCATGTTGCCGCTTTCCTCCCCGATCTTGAACATCCGCACTACCAGGTTCGGGAACTGGTTGGAAATGCGCATCGAGGCAGTGAGCGACATGCCCTCCGATACGCTGTTGGCCATGAGCCCGATGGATTCCTGCAATACTCTGTTGCCTACCACATTCTTGGCCGATTGCAATGACTCAAGTATGTCGATCCCGCTATTAAACAGTACGGCGAAAAAGTGCGTAAAGCGCGCCATGTTCAGTTTGCGACTGACATTGCCGAATATCGGCGTCTTGAGGATGAACCCGTCCACTTTATAGGCGAACGGCTCTGAAGTGCGGTAGGCTATCGTGAATACGGTGCCGAGCACGAGAGGAATGCCAAAAATGAGGTACCAGTAATTGACGAAGGCGTTTGAAGTTGCGATCAATGCCCGGGTATGTATTGGAATCTCAAATCCCTGCGCGATGATAAAGTCGATGAGTTTGGGCACCACGAACACCATCAGCACGCTGATGACGCCGCTCATGACCAGCAAAAGGGCAATCGGGTAGCGAATCGCTTTTTTGACCTTACGGCGCAGATCAGATGTCCATTTCAGATGATCCGCGATGTGGAGGAACGCTTCGGAAAAATTACCCGTTTTTTCACTGGCGGCGATGAGTCCCACGAATACTTCGCTGAACACATTGGGATAGTGAGAAAGCGCCTTGGAAAGGATTTCACCGTTTTTGATATATTCATATATGCCGGTCATGACGTTCTTAAGCTTCATCGAGTCGGTGGTATCGCGCACGTCGGCAATAGCGTCCAGCAGTGGCACACCCGCGCGGCCGAGTTGCTCCAGATGCAGGCACATTACGATCATGTCCTGCAACTTGACTTTGCCTGAGGCGCTGCCTTTCTTCTCTTTTAATTCGCGGAAATTGACCAGCTCGAGGCCGATCTGCTTAAGCCGCTCCTCCAGATCGATGTCGTTTTCCGCCACCACCACACCACTGATGGTTCGGCCCAGATCGTTCATCGCAGAATAGCGGTAGGATGCCATACCTCTGGGTATAGAGGTGAATGGTTAATAATACGTTTACGGATGAAGAGGATTTAGGACTCAAATCTACTGATTTTAGAGCCTGTCTGTCATATCAATCGTGCCAATAAGCTCCTGGAGCTCGACATCGCCTGCGATGACTTTGTCAATACCATCCTGTACCATAGGGATGAAGCCATTATCGAGGGCATATTCCATCAGGGCATTGCGGGTGGCATGGGTGGAGATAAGCTCGTCGAGCCCTTGATCCACGCGCAGGATTTCTACAATGGCGATGCGTCCCTTATACCCCTTGCCGCCGCATTTCTCGCATCCGACCGGGTCGTAAATGGTAGGCAGTTCGTCGACTTCATAGCCAAGGATACGCGCTTCCTCACGTGTTGCTTCACGGGGCCTGCGGCAATGATGGCAGAGCCTGCGCGCAAGGCGCTGGGCCATAGTGCAAATAAGCGAGCCTGCGAGCAAGTGCGCAGGGACGCCGATGTCGCCCAGGCGCGGGATAGCGCCGAGCGCATCGTTGGTATGCAGTGTGGTGAATACCTGGTGACCGGTGAGGGCTGCGCGCACGGCCATCAGCGCCGTATCTTCGTCGCGCACCTCGCCCACGAAGATGATGTCGGGGTCCTGGCGCATCAGCGATTTGATACCGTGGAGGAAGTCCACTGAGCCTTCGCGCACACTGGTCTGGCGAATGAGAGGTAACTGATACTCCACCGGATCTTCCAGCGTCATGATATTGACGTCGATGGAGTTGATGTAGTTGAGGACGGAGTAAAGCGTTGTGGTTTTACCACTGCCGGTAGGGCCGGTCACAATCACAATGCCTTCGGGGCGTTTCAGCAAGCGCTTCAGCAGCTTGATGTTATGCTGACTGAATCCCATCCGCTCCAGCGGCACCAGCGATTTAGTCTTATCGAGCAGACGCATGACGATATTTTCGCCGTGTACTGTAGGCTGGGTGGCAACGCGGAAGTCAACGTCGCGGCCAAGGACGTTGTAGGAAATACGACCATCCTGCGGGTTACGTGTTTCTGCGATGTTCATGCCTGACATGATCTTGATGCGCACTACAATTGCGCTCCAGTAATCGCGGTGGAAACTTCTCACCTGCGTCATCTGCCCATCCATGCGGTAGCGCAGACGCAGAAACGTGCCCTCCGGCTCGAAGTGGATATCCGAAGCGCCGGTTTTGATGGCGTCCACCAGCAGCGCATTGACGAGGCGGACTGTGGGATTGATGTAGCCTTCCTGCTTTCCGTCCAGACGGGTGTTTTCGCGTATGCCGGTTTCTATTTCGCGCAAAATGCCGTCGATCGACATTTCATATTCATAGTATTGGTCAATAAGTTCCAGAATTTCCGATTCAGTGCAGAACATCGGCACGACTTTGGTGCCGCGCGGGAAATTGCGCCGCACCTGGTCAATCGCGAGCACGTTATAGACGTCCGCCATCGCCAGATGCACTTCACCATTCTCAAACGAGATGGGAATGACTTTGTGACGTACCGCTACTTCCTTCGGGATTTGTTTGATGACGCTGACGTCAAGCATCGTCGTTTTGGGATCGAATTTCTGTGTGCCCGAGGATTCCGCCAGTACTTCACCGAGCGCGCTTTCCGTAACGAAGCCCATCTCGATGAGGATGGCACCCAGCATTTTCTTACTGGTTTTTTGCTCGAGCAGTGCGATTTGAAGCTGGTCAGAAGAAATCAGGCCAAGCGCGATAAGCTGGTCGCCAAGGCGCATGGGCTTCTTGCTGGTATCTGTCGGTGCCGAACTATCAGGCGCAGAGGGTGCTGGCGCGTCCGCAGGAGGTGGAGGCGGAGGTGCAGCCGCGCGCGCAGCGCCAGCGCGGCCTGCAGGTGAAGGAGAAGCTGTTGCGTTCATACCATATTGCTCACACGTCTATTAAGTACACTAAAAACAGGTAAATTGCATCATTACTTATTGTTATACCATTACCCCTTGCTTTTTACCTTACCTGTTTTTGCTGCCGTACGTCCAGCAAACTAAGGCATAGATTGATCCAATGGGCAGTGAGCTTTTCCTGCAACGCGTTCTGCCTAAGCCGCTCGGCAAGAAAGGGGAAAGAAACATTTTCAAGCCTCTGGTCCTGATTGAAGCAGCTATAGACATAACTCACCTTGCCTGTGACGGGGTCACAATGCTGCTGGAGGCATTGCGCGCATATTTCCTTCATCATGCACTGCATAGGGGAGTTGATACTGCCGATGCCTATATGTCCAGTAGCAAGATAGGGCTTGAGAACTCCCTGACGCGCTGTTGTCACCGCGGCCATCATCGTATCCGACCCAATGGCGATAATACGGCTCACATCCTGCAGTCTTAATTCTGTCCTGCCTAGCGCCCCTTCTGCATACGCAGCCATTGCCTGCACGATGTTTCCGTGGAAGGTTTTATCCTGTGGACGTTTTGGCGTGAATGCTTGTGCTTCATCACAACACCAGACCACGGTGTCTGCCGCGTTCTCGATTTCATGTTCTTTGTAACGGTCAGAAGCTTTGCGGTACCCTGCAAAGTAGAGCACTTTGTTGCCTTGCTCGCGCGCACGCCTGCCAATGGAGAACAGCACCGCGTTGCCCAGGCCACCGCCTGCCAGCAACAGCGTTTCGTTGTGCGGAATTTCAGTGGCATTGCCGGTTGGGCCCATAAGCACAACAGGTTCACCCGGCTTAAGGTATGCACAGAGGTCAGATGATCCCCCCATCTCCAGCACAATGAGCGATAGCAGCCCTTTTTCCTTGTCCACCTGTGCTCCTGTCATAGCGAGGCCTTCCATGACGAGTGTCGTCATATGTTGCGAGTCAAGGGTCACGCATTTTAAAGCAGTGGCTTCAAAATTCTGCAGGCGGTAGAACTGGCCAGGTTCAAACATAGAGGCTGCCTGCGGTGCTTTTACTACTATTTCCACGATGTTTGGTGTGAGACGGATTACAGCATGAACGGTGGCGCGCAGTTGTGTGTTGATGTATTTTAAGAACCTGTCCTTCGTCTCCCGTCCCTCACTTTTTCTTTTCTCCAGCATACGGCTCACAACAGGATAGCCTTGCTAGGCACTGCCCATGGCCTTGACGACATTGCCGGCAAAAGATGGGTGCAGGTCACCAAAAAAGCTGATAGCGCGTCCGTCCGGCTCAAAACTCATGAGCACATGCGGCACCTTGGGTTTAGCTGAGCTTTCTGGCGTGACAAAGGTTCCTGCCTCATTCATGGCCTGAAAATATTTACCGTGTAGCGTGACATGAGTAGGATCTTCACGTGCCAGTACAGTATTGGGGTTGGTGCCGGCTGCAATCAGGATGCCACGGGCGGCCAGTGTAGTAATTTTTCCTTGAGGGTTTTTGAGGTGGATGGTTTTTGCATGGCCCCAGCGGTCCACTTCTACACGCACAGGCTCCAGCATTTCTGCAATGAAAATGCCTTCTTCCAGTGCTTTTTCCACTTCTTCGTGGTTGAGCCGGTAGGAGGGCGCATCAATAAGGCGCTTGCGATAAACCATCTTCACGCCTCCCCAGCTGTCCAGAAGTCTTCCTACATCGGGTGTGGATTTTTCCCGCTCCTCCCGGATAGCTTTTGCGTGTGAGAGAAATTCTTCCGCGATTTCCTGTTCTTCCTCACTCCATCCAGCGCGGACCGCACTCTCGCTGCTTAGGCTGCAAAGCACTTCGTAACGCGCGAGGAATTTTTCTACCTGTACGGGATAATAGGCCAGCGCCTCGGTGGCAGTGTCGATTGCGGTCAAGCCTCCACCAATCACCACAATAGGCAGGCGCAATTGTAGATTAGCTATGGAATCGGTTTTCGCAGCTCCTGTGAGCTGCAATGCCATCAGGAAGTCGGAAGCTGCGCGCACGCCGCGCGCGAAGCCATTCTCCATGGTGATGATCGTTGGTGCGCCCGCGCCCATGCATAATGCGATGTGATCGAACCCCATTTTCCAGGCGGATTCTATGGTAATGGTTCCGCCCATGCGTACGCCGCCAATCATCGTGAAATTGCACCTGCGCTCGATAAGCAGGCGAATAATTTTGAGAAAATTTTTGTCCCAGCGTACCGTGATGCCATATTCGGCCACGCCACCAAATCCTGCGAGAACACGCTCATCAAGGTGCTCAAGCAGCGTGCCGCAGTCCCGTATCGGCTTAAACGGCACAGGCTCGCCGAGCGCAGTGACGCCGCTTAATTCCTGTGGCAATGGCTCGATCTTGAGTCCATCAACGCCGACTACAATATGCCCATCATTGAGCAGGTGATGCGCGAGCGTATAGCCTGCAGGGCCAAGCCCGGCGATGAGTACTCTGCTGCCGGTTTCTGCTTTAGGTAATGGGCGATGGAGGTTAAGCGGATTCCAGCGCGTCAGCAGCGAATAGATTTCAAAGCCATAAGGAAGTTCAAGCACATCGCGCAGTGTTCGCGTTTCTGCCTGCGGAATATTCACCGGCTCCTGTTTCTGGTAGATGCAAGATTTCATGCAATCGTTGCAGATGCGGTGACCTGTCCCAGCACACATCGGGTTATCAATAACAACCGCTGCCAGAGCGCCGATAGGGATGCCCTCGGATTTCAGGAAATTCATTTCCGAAATGCGTTCTTCAAGCGGACAGCCCGCAAGTGTCGTGCCGAGACTGCTTTTCCTAAAGCTCCCGTCTTTTTCCTTCAGGCCTTTGGCACAGGAATCTTTTTCCTGGTTATGGCACCAGATACAATAGTTCGCTTCGTCCAGCGTTTTTGTGAGTGTGCCGCCATCATCGGTCAGGCCGAAGCCAACACGTGTGCGGCGGTGAGAGTGCGGAATCTTAAGGACAGTGACGCCATCACGTAGCTCAGTTTCAACTGCCACCAGATGCTGCGGATCGAGTTTGCGCGGTATTTTGAAAAGGATGCCTTTGGCATGTCGGGCCTGCCCCTCCTTGGTATGCACTGCCCAGGCGGCATATTCAGTAGCGATCTGTAGTATCTCCGCATTGGTCTCTGGCGCATCGAGCCAGTGTATGACACTTCGCGCAAAGGCAAGCTCGAAAGAATCGTTACCGACAAAGCATGACTTTAGCTTTGCTTCCAAAGCATTTCCGTCAAGCCCTGCTGTCTGCTCGGCGTTTAAGGACTTTGCTGCCTTGCGCTGCACAAAGAGGCGCTTGCAGCTATAGAGCGGGCTTAATGTTGAATGCCTCTCTTTAAGTGCGGTCACTTCTACGCGTATGTTGAACAGTTCGGCGATGAAATCTTCCAGATGCGCGCCGAGATCAATGATGAGTTGCGCATGCTCCTTCTCAGGTAGCGTTGCTGGTCTACTCCGCGCTGCAACGAAGCGGTTATGCAGTGCCACATCCCGCGTGGCCAGTTCGGTTACGAATGCCTGGTCGAGCGCAACCAGCCCGTCACGTGAATAAAGTTGCTCAAAAGCAGTGTTGAATCCCAGGCGCATTTAAAACAAGTAATTGCTATAGATTTGCGTCAGTTTCGGGTCGCGGGCAAGGCTCACTGGCGTGATAATAGGTTCAGCGAGCACGGCCTTCCAGCAGGTGTCATAGTCCATGCCGGGCTTTTGACAGGCAGGATGCATATGCCAGCGCGCCTCAAAAAGCTTGTGTACTTCAGGGTTGTTCACATGCAGGTCACCGATCTTCTGTACGGTGCCGATAGGCTTGTGCGCCGACTGGAATGAGAAAAAAGGGAGCTCGCTGCAATAGATTTCTCTTGCGGGCATGTAGAATACAAAATTGTATCCGCGCCCGATATAAGACTCTGCATTTCTTACGATGGCCTCGCGTTCATCATCCGAGAGGCCCGGATAGCGCAGGATAGTGAACTGCTCCCCCCAGCCGGAAAGGATAAAGTCCGCAAGCGATGTTTCCGTCACGTGCCGCATGGCCTGTACTACGGTAAAGCCGCTTGCATGCTTATGGATAATACCTACATGGGTATAAAGACTATGGGTGGCAAAGAGGATTGCAGGGGTTTGACTGGTATTCGTAGTCTCAAATATCAGATCGCCCGACTCAAGCTGCGGTAGCGCATGTAAGTCGGCGTGCGAATAGGTCGCTAC
>Ga0206875_1217_pt1 | contig 12292 bp, 12 predicted proteins | sample Alteio_BWOrgCont_9_FD_152616 | JGI IMG/M metagenome (GOLD analysis project Ga0206875, IMG submission 152616) | Enriched cells from forest soil in Barre Woods Harvard Forest LTER site, Petersham, Massachusetts, United States -... | ecosystem: Environmental > Terrestrial > Soil > Temperate forest > O... | reverse complement strand
AAACAGCACTGTTTAAGGGGAATAAAATTTCTCAGGCAAAAGTGCACAGTACATTTAACTTTAGAACACTGAAAGCAATTTCGGTTAAAGGAATAGAAAATGTTATTCTATGCGCTGTTAAAGATTATCCTGCCGAGTGGAAACAATACCTGCAAAAGAATTTCACCTTTATTGAACTGAACGAAAAAACACCTGTGCCTATTAAGAACGATTACCTGGATAAGGCAACATTGGGTAAAGACAGGCTGGCATCGGCAGTGGCAGCAAATAATATTTACCCGGGTAAAAATGTGTTGGCCATAAATGCCGGGACCTGCATTACGTATGATTTTGTTGATAATAAAGGAGTATATAAAGGAGGTAGTATATCACCAGGGCTTGAAATGCGTTTTAAGGCCATGCATACTTTTACGGGAAGATTGCCGTTACTTAAGCCTGATACAAAATTTAAAGGTTTGGTGGGTAAAACAACAAAAGAAAGTATGCTGGCAGGTGCACAGCAAGGCATGCTTAAGGAGATTGAGGGCATAATAACCTCATATAAGAGTAAATACCCCAATCTGCAAATAATAATGGCAGGAGGCTCGCTGCTGTGGCTCAAAGCAAGCCTTTCTATGAAAATAAATCCACAACCTTTCTTGACGCTTAAAGGACTTAATGTAATTTTGGCGTCCTGTCTTTCAAAAAGGTAGCTTAACAAAACAAAAGAGAGTCGGTATATTTATGGTAGTATTCCTAAAACGTATTTCATTTTTTATCGCATTACTTTGTATGCTACCGGCTGCTTCATGTTATGCCCAATCAGCTACCATATCTCCTTATTCGCGATATGGTATTGGCGATATAGCAGGCCAAAATGGTGTCCAAAGTTTCTCAATGGGAGGAACCGGCATTGCATTGCATAACGATAGCCTTAGCCCCTATTTTATAAACCTTAAGAACCCTGCTTCATACGTTTTTAATAAGGTTACTACATACGAAGCGGGCCTTTTAAATAATAACATACAACTTACATCTGAAGGGCAAAGCCATTTTAACAACAATACTTATTTCGGATACTTTGCTATTGCTTTCCCTATTGGCAATACTCTTGGAGCCAGTTTTGGTATGCGCCCCATGAGCAATGTAGGTTATAATATTAATACTACAGGTAATATTGATAGTAACGGAACTTCAATTGGTACTACCAACAACCAATATATAGGTACAGGTGGTATCAATCAATTGCATGTTGGTCTGGCCTATTCACCTAAGTTTTTTAAAAATGTTGCTTTTGGAGCTAATGTTTCCTATTTATTTGGTTACTTAAACTATACCGAAAATGTTATTTATTCACCAAATCTGCTGGCATTTAACAGCCAAAAGATTGAAAATGTAAACATACATGGCTTCAGTACCGATTATGGTATAATGTATACTATAGGAAGATTAGGCAAAAAACATGATAGTCTGTGGCAGGTAGTATTTGGAGCCACTGCATCAATGGGTAGTAATTTATTTGCTAATTATAACTTACTTTCATTGAGTTATGTACCTGCTGCTCCGCAAAACAATATTGATACTGTACAGGATAGCAGCGCCGGAGGAAGAATAAAAATACCAATGTCGTTTGGTGGTGGAATAACCATAATAAAACGCGATAAGAACAATAATAACCAATGGATGTTCTCGTTTGATCTGGCTTGGCAAAACTGGAGTCAATACTCTTTCTTAGGCCAAAACGGTAGTCTTAGTAATAGTAAACAAATGAATATTGGTTTTCAATATATTCCGCGTAAAAATTATTACGATAATAAAAATGGTAAAGTGCAGGCTTTCTTCAGTCGCATACATTATCGTTGGGGCTTTTCTGTTAATCAAACTTATCTCGATTTGAACAACACCCTTGTTAAAGATTATTGCGCCTCATTTGGTGTTGGCATCCCAATTGGAGCCCCATATGCACCACCTATGAATACACAGTTGGGAATACTGAACATTGGCGTACAACTTGGTCAGCTTGGCGATGTAACCAATGATTTGCTAAGAGAACGCTATGCCAAAGTGCTGGTAGCCTTTACCTTTAATAGCAGGTGGTTTCAAAAACGCCTGTACAATTAGGTTTCTGTATCTTTGCTTTTGCAAGATCAAATTATTCATGAACCATCTTCGTCTTGTTTCCGTTTCTTTAATTATTGTTAGCACATTTTGCCTTTTCTCCTGCGAAAACGATTTGAAGAAGGTGGCCATACTTACCGCTCCCGATCAAACTCCTTTGCTCGTTGAAGAAAACGCTAATATTGTTTACTCTGATTCAGGAAGAACAAAACTGAAACTGTTTGCACCCATTATTGAAAGCTTTGGCGGAAACGATCCTATTGATTCGTTTAAAAGGGGAATGAAGATTGATTTTTATGACGACTCACTGCATGTAATAAGCCATGTAAGCGCCAATAAAGGAGTGATGCACGATAATAAGAACAAACAATTAATGGAAGCCGATAATGATGTGGTAGTGGTAAACAAAAAAGGTGAACAATTAAATACCGAACAACTTTTTTGGGACGAAACAAAACATAAGATATATACCAATAAATTTGTGAAGATAACTACAGCTACTCAAATATTAATGGGTGACGGCATGCAGTCGAATGAAGATTTTACCGATTATAAGATTACCAATATAACGGGTTCAGTAATGATCAATAACTCAAAAAAAGAATAGTTTATAAAGCAATGTTTACTTTTTTAATCATACTTATTTCTCTTCTTTTCTCCTTCTTCTTTTCGGGGCTGGAAATTGCTTATGTATCTGCCAACAAATTACAAATACACGTTGAAAGCCAGAAGGAAAGTATGTCGGGTAGGATATTTGCACGCATTACCCACAGCCCCGTTCGTTTCCTTACCACATTATTACTTGGCAATACCTTAGCCATAGTTACATTCAGCATGTTTACTGCCGATTTAATTTCAGATATGCTATCGCCTTATGTTCACTCGCGCTTCGAAATACTTATTATTCAAACCGCAATACCTACAATAGTAATTTTAGTAGTTGCCGATTTTATACCTAAAAACCTTTTCCGCTTTAATCCAAATAAAGTGCTTCAGTTATTGGCCTTACCAAGCATGGTAATGTTTTACCTGCTACTGCCGCTTACCGCCATCGTACTTAGTATTGCACACTTTATAATGAAACAGATATTCCACATTAACCTGTTTCGTTTCCAAAGCACCTTTACCAAAACCGACCTGCACGATTACATTGATGAGCACACCACTACCACCACAGGCAAACAGGAAGTGGAGCACGAAGTGCAGATATTCCGCAACGCACTCAGCTTTCCTGACGTAAAAGTGCGCGACTGCATGGTACCCCGGGTTGATGCTATTGCCATGGATATAAATGAAGGCCTTGAAAAGATCAAAGATAAATTCCAGCAGACCGGCCTTTCGCGTATATTAGTTTATAATACCACTATGGATAATGTACTTGGTTACATACATTATCATGAAATGTTTAAGCAGCCTGAGGATATTAAAACCATTGTAATGCCCGCTCCTGTAATACCCGAATCGATGCCGGCAAAAGATGCGCTGCGTATTTTTATGCAGCAACATAAAAGCATGGGAGTTGTGGTAGATGAGTTTGGAGTAAACTCAGGCATACTTACCAGTGAGGATGTTATAGAAAAGATATTTGGTAAAATAGATGATGAGTACGACAGGGAAGAATTGCCTGAAAAACAAATAGGGCCTAATGAGTACATGCTTTCCGCCAGGCTCGATATTGATTACCTGAATCAGAAATACAATTTGAACTTACCTGACCTGGCCGATTATAAAACGCTGGGTGGACTGATTTTGCACAATACTGGCTCAATCCCAAAATCGGGCGAGATAATTATTATTGGCGATTTCCAAATGAAAATTATTTCTTCTTCTGCTACGCGAATTGAGCAGATAAACCTGACAGTTAAAAAAGAAGGTTAATAGTTTATGTAATTTAGTGACATGGGGCTGAAAGATTATTTTGCTTTTAATAAACGGCAGCGCAATGGTATAATAGTATTGCTCACACTTATTTTGGGCATGATGATATATCTTATCATCAGTGATTATTTGCCTCCTTCACCGGCGAGTGTCGACTTTTCTTCCTTTAAAGCCGATATGGCAAAAGTAAAATTCAAGCAGACGGATACTGCTACCAAACAGGCCATTGCAGAACCAACCATTCAAACAGATAAACCTGTTCGTACCACCCCTTTAGAGTTAAATAGTGCCGATTCAGCAGATTTTATGGAATTCCCTTCCGTTAGCCCAAAGGTAGCCCGTACTATTGTGAGGTTCCGTAATGCATTGGGTGGTTATTATAGCAAGGAACAGTTGCTTGAAGTTTATGGATTGGATGATGCCTGTTATAATTCAATAGCCGATAAAATAACACTGGATATCAGTAAGGTAGAGAGGTTAGATGTAAATAAAGCCACTGAAAAAGAGCTTACCCATCACCCTTACATTCATAAAAAACTGGCAAAAGCAATTGTAGGCTACCGTAGAGAAAATGGGCATTTTACCAGGTTAAGTGATATTATGAAAGTTGATGGAATTGATGGTGATTTGTACGAAAAACTGTCGCATTATCTCATAATATCGAATTAATGCCATGAAATATTAAATTTGTACAAAATAAGAACAATGAGCACCATTGAAACAGTTATAGCACAAGGCCTCGATTTTGCCACTTCGGAAACCCAACAGATGATTGCCGATACCATACAAAAATTTGGTAAGGAACATATTCGCCCATATATAATGGAGTGGGATGAATCGCAAAAATTCCCTGTAGAGGTATTTAAGAAACTCGGCGAGCTTGGTTTTATGGGTGTGCTTGTGCCTACCGAATATGGCGGTGCGGGCCTGGGTTATTTTGAATATGTTACAACTATTGTTGAAGTGTCTAAAATATGTGGTTCTATAGGGCTTTCACTGGCGGCGCATAATTCACTTTGTACAGGCCACATTTTGCAATTCGGTAACGAAGAACAGAAGAAAAAATATTTGCCAAAGCTTGCTTCGGCACAATGGATTGGAGCATGGGGCCTTACTGAAGTAGGAACAGGATCAGATGCGGGAAACATGTCAACCGTAGCAAAAAAAGATGGTGACTACTATATACTTAACGGAGCGAAAAACTTTATTACACATGCTATCTCAGGCGATGTGGCTGTAGTAATTGCACGTACAGGTGAGAAAGGTGACTCACACGGAATGAGCGCCTTTATTGTAGAAAGAGGCACACCGGGTATGAAGGGCGGCAAGAAAGAAAACAAGCTCGGCATGCGCGCTTCGGAAACTGCTGAACTGATATTTACCGATTGCAAAGTACATAAGAGCCAGATGATGGGTAAAGAAGGCGATGGCTTTGTACAGGCATTAAAAGTGCTTGATGGCGGAAGAATTTCTATTGCATCATTAGGCGTAGGTATTGCAAAAGGCGCATTTGAAGCAAGTGTAAAATATTCGAAAGAACGCCACCAGTTCAATAAACCAATCAGCGATTTCCAGGCTATTGCATTTAAATTAGCGGATATGGCAACTAAAATTGAAGCTGCTGAACTGCTTACCATGCATGCTGCCGACCTTAAAAACCGCCACATGAAGGTTACCAAGGAAAGTGCATTTGCAAAATATTATTCATCGGAAGTTGCTGTAGAGGTTTCAACTGATGCAGTACAAATATTTGGCGGCTATGGCTATACAAAAGATTTTCCTGTAGAAAAATATTACCGCGATTCGAAGCTTTGCACCATAGGTGAAGGTACTTCTGAAATTCAGAAGCTGGTTATTGCAAGGGAAATACTCAAATAAAGAATATTGTACATAGTCCGTTGTAAAGATATTCGGCTTTAGGCAACATAACAGACCACAGATTAATGCTTAAAAAATTAACTGCTAAAAGAATTGAGATTTTTTTCTTTTATGCTTTTCTTTTAATTAGTGCCCTCTCGGTTATTCTCAATAAATACAATCCTTCTCTCGACGGGCCATCACACTTATACTATTCACACCTTATTAATTACCTGCTTTCGGGTAATGAGTTTATAAATAATCACTTCGCACTAAACAAAATTCCGGCCCCTAATCTTACCGATCATTACCTGCTTGCTTTATTCAATTTAGTATTACCATTTACAGTTTCACAAAAATTATTACTGCTCATTTTTGTTGTCGGTTTCCCTCTTTCTATCCGCTTTGTAATTAAACTGGTAAATCCTGCATCTATTTGTCTTAGTGCATTTGCAATTGTATTTTCACAATCGTTTTTGTATTATCTCGGGTTTTATAATTTTTGCCTTTCATTTGTATTTCTGTTTGCTGCTATTGGTGTTTATTTTAAATATTTTTCTGATGAAACCCGGCAAGTAACAACTAAAGGATATATCCTGCTTTTTATATTTATAACACTTACCTATTTTACCAACGGTCTGGCCTTTGGCTACCTGGCAGTTATCCTGTTTTTATATGAATTATCGACGTGGTATACTGTTTTAAGGAATAAGCATGAATCTTCTGATAAAAAGAAATTGCTAATCCGAATCTTGATATTTTCTTTACTCTGGATTCCTTCTGCCGCATGCTTCTATCTTTTCATTAAAGGTGTTCCCATGCAGGCGAGTGGTGAAAAAAAATCTTTTGCTGAGTTATGGCAATGGATCTGTGACGTAAGTCCATTAGTTGTATATGGAGATTTTGAGCACCCATACACACGTAAGTTTTTACAATTACTGGGCATTTTGCTTTTAACTGTACTTTATTTCAGGTTCAGGAACAGAACAATACTTCGCTTTCTTAAAGATGATATTTTTTTGCTTGTTACAATTGGAACAATAGCCGCTTATTTTTTTATTCCCTCCGGTACCAGTGTAGGTATGATGTCGGAGCGTTTATGTTTTTACATGTTTATTTTTCTTATTGTATGGATGGCCTTACAAAAGACCGGCGGAAAGCTGATATTGCTCATTTCAATAGCTGCATTATTTACCCAGGCTGTTTTTTTGATCAAAGTGCACATGCCAATTATTTCAGACCTGAATAAAGCAGTTGAAGTTATTCGTAGCAGTGGAGAACATATAGAACCTAATAGCGTTGTATTGCCCGTTGATATTTCAGATAATTGGCTTTTTTTTCATGTTTCCGATTATATAGGAGTTGATAAACCGTTGGCTATTGTAGAAGGTTATGCTGAGGGAAGCGCAGGCTGGTTTGCTGTTAACTGGAACTGGGATAAGATGCCCAAATTATTGCTTGGCGACAGTGTTTCTAATGTATCTGTATCATGGGCAAACAATCCAAATTCGAAAACGGTTGAACAAATAGAATATATATTTATACATGGTGATTTTACCCAAATTGGTGAACAAAAATGGGTCGGTTTAAAATCAGTAATCGATACAAAATACAAATTGGTGTATACTTCTCCTGATGAGCGGGTTCACCTTTACAGAATAATACTGTGAGAATAATAAATGGCTATTTATTATCCTGCATAACAATCTGAACAGTATAACGGCTCTTGTGTTCTAACAAAATCTTTTTGTCGATACACACCCTGTCAATAGTAGCTTGGTCGTAATAACGTATGGTAACCAGTTCAAGGTTTTTATTGTAAAGCACCCTGAAATTTTTTCGTAGTGCATCAATCAGGGCAGGAACTTTGTTCTCGTCATCGTCAATACAAAGCGAGAAGTTGATAGCAGAATTCTGAATTACATTGGTCTTAACTTTATACCTGGCAAGTATGTCGAATATATGGCTGAGACTTTCTTCCACTATAAAAGAGAAGTCTTTGGGCGATACCGATATAAGTACCTGACTCACTTTAAAAATAAAGCATGGCACGGGCAATTGTGTCGAATCATTATTAATACAGGTACCTTCTTCTTTCGGTTCTATAAACGATTTTACGTAAAGTGGTATGCTTTTATTTTGTAATGGCTTTATAGTTTTAGGATGTATAACCGTTGCACCGTAATACGACAATTCAATAGCATCCTGGAAACTGAGGTGGTCAATCTTTACTGTATTATCAAACCATTTAGGGTCTGCATTAAGTACGCCGGGCACATCTTTCCAAATAGTTACCGATTCAGCATCGCTGCAATACGCAAGTATCGCTGCTGTATAGTCAGATCCTTCACGCCCGAGAGTTGTTGTTTTATTTTTTGCTGTCCGGCCAATAAAACCCTGTGTTATGGCAATCTTCTTTTTCTTAACCGCAGGTATAACAATTGCCTTAAGCTTTTCGCAGGTTTTATCATAATCAACTTTTGCATCGCGATAATTATTGTCTGTACAAATTATTTCTCGGGCATCTATCCACTCATTCTCTATTTTCTCTGAGCTTAAATAAACACTTACAATATGTGAAGACATTACCTCACCCATTGATACTATCTGGTCGTAACGCTCATCATAATTCTTTGTTGGATATTCTGAAACTATCTTTTGCAGATGCTCAATATCCTTTTCAAGTGTAGAAAAAATAGAGGCTTTTTTATCCTTGAAAAGTTCTTGGGCAATTTTTAAATGGTATTGTTTTATTTCTTCCAGTACTTCTTTTTCTTCGCTTTTATTTTTCGGCCGCACCAGTTTTTCTAGTGCATTGGTAGTTTTACCCATGGCTGAAACAACCACCATTATTTCTTCTTTAGGGTATAGCTTTAAAATAGCTGCCACGTTTTTCACGCCTGCAGCATCTTTTACCGATGCACCTCCAAATTTGAAAACCTTCATACGTTTATCTCTTTCAATTGCTTTTCATATAATGAGCCATTCAGCCATTCATCACTAAATACTGTATTATATTTTTTATAAAAATTAATGGCAGGTTCATTCCAGTCAAGTATCTGCCAATCCATTTTACGCAAGCCCATTTCCTTGCACGCTTTAACTACTGCATCGAATAATTTTGCACCTACACCGTACCGACGATATTGCTGGCTTACTATCAGGTCTTCCAGAAAAACACATTTCCCTTTCCAGGTAGAATACTTTATATAGTACAGCGCCATACCCAATATTGCCCCATCGGCATCGGCTACAAAAGCTTTGTAAACAGCCTCAGGACCAAAACCATCGCGCTCCAGTTCTTCAACAGTTAATTTTACTTCGTCGGCCGCCTTTTCATATTCAGCTAATTCTTTAATTAGTCTGAATATTTCTGGAACATCTTTTTTTTCTGCTTTGCGTATGATGAATTTCATAGTTACTGCCTGTTTGGGAAAGATTCAAAAATACCTATATTTGCTCATGAGATATATATTTTTTAAAGGAATTCGCGAATATAAATTGGGATTATTTTAAGGAAAATTTATATTTGTTCACAGTAATTATGAATGTTGGATCTTAAATTTAGCATTCATAATTTAAAACTTAAAATTAATTAAGATGGCACAGGTTAAAACATTAGGTGAGTTTATAGTAGAAAAGCAGGCCGATTTTCAATACTCGAAAGGTGAGCTTTCGCGCTTGCTGAGCGATATTGGCATTGCTGCTAAAATAGTACACAGAGAGGTAAACAAAGCCGGTATTGCCGACATTTTAGGTGAAACAGGCGATGTGAATATACAAGGGGAAAATGTTAAAAAACTGGATGTCTACGCTAATACCCAGTTTATTGCCGCGCTAAGTGTTGGCGGTGAATGCTGCGCCATTGCATCGGAAGAAAACGAAGAAATTATTATAGTAGACAACGAAGTATCGGAAAGTGCAAAGTATGTAGTTGCCCTTGACCCATTGGATGGTTCGTCGAATATTGATGTGAATGTATCTATCGGTACTATTTTCTCTATCTATCGCCGTACTTCGCTTAGCGGACCGGGTACATTGGAAGACTTTTTACAGCCCGGCACCGAACAGGTTGCTGCAGGGTATATATTATACGGTTCGTCTACCATGCTGGTTTATACTACCGGTAAAGGCGTAAATGGCTTTACACTCGATCCTTCAATTGGTGAGTTTTGCCTTTCGCACCCTAATATGCAGACTCCTAAAAAAGGTAAAATATATTCTATCAACGAAGGAAACTATGTTCACTTTCCTGAAGGAGTTAAGAAATTCATCAAATATTGCCAGGAAGAAGACGCTGCCAGTGAGCGCCCATTTTCATCGCGTTATATTGGTTCAGCAGTAGCTGATTTTCACCGTAACCTTATTAAGGGCGGAGTGTTCCTCTACCCTACTACATCGGCTTCGCCTAAAGGCAAGCTCAGGCTTATTTACGAATGCAATCCCCTGGCTTTTATCATTGAGCAAGCAGGTGGCAAGGCAAGCACAGGCAGCAAACGTATACTCGAAGTTGTACCTACAGCTTTACACCAACGCTCACCATTGTTTATAGGTTCTCGCGATATGGTTGAGAAGGTTGAAGATTTAATAGCAAAGCATTCTATACCTGCTGCCAAGGCTGCTAAATAGCCAACTTAGCCTTACTCTTTACCAATGCCGGCATTATAAGCGGCGCTATCATTATCAGGTGCATATATACCCACGATTGCTGCAATACTTCGGCAGAAACAATTGCTGTTTTTGCATTTAATATATCGAAGAAGTAAAGCAATACACTTATTAAAAGCGCCCATTTAAGCGCACCAAATAAACCACCCAACAACTTGTTCACTATACCTAGAAACAATTTCTCTGCAACCTTCTGTATTGCTTTAGCAAGCAGGTTTACCAATATAAGTATACCAATGAAAACTACTATATCGGCAACGATGGAAAGATAGAAGTAGGAAAGATTGCTGTGTAGCTTGGTTCCCAGGAAAGAAGCCACCACATCAGAGAATTTGGCACAGATAAAAACACCCAATATAATGGCAAGTATTGATGCCAGTTCTACAATAAGTCCTTTTTTAAAGCCTTTATAAAAACCCCAGACAAGAGGAATAATTAAAATAATATTGAGTTTCATAATCGCGCAAAAATACCGTATTTTTACACCACTATGATAGAAATAGATTTAGTACTAAAAGAAGAATGGGACGGCCTTATGAAAAGGCTCGAAGTGCAATTTGGCGAGGGAATTGAGATAGAAGGTATTTTAATGCTGATAGGTGTACAGGAACTCGGGCGGGGCTACCAGAAGTTTTCGAAAGATGAAAAATTGGATGTGCTGCATGTGGCGCTCTGCACCTTGCTTGAACCTATGGGTTATTATACTTATGCCGGCGAAGATGCCGACGGATGGCCGCAGTGGGAGCCCGTTACAACCATACCTGCATTAAAACCCGGCGAACAAAAACAGATGGTAAAAAAAGCCATTGTACAGTATTTTAAAGAAATGGATGAATGAGATTTACAATCGTTTTATTTCTTTATTTGATATTACCTGCAATTACTTCGGCGCAAGTTACCGGCGGTTATGAGGATTATAAAACACTGGGGAGCGATTACCTTAATTGCCTTGTTAAGAATGATACCACTGCTTTATATGAAAAAATAATCGACAGGAATTTTTTTATGCGCATGCTCGATTGTGCTTCTAAAGAGGGTGACTCAGCAGCGATGATGCTCGATAGCCTTGCCAATAAAAATTACCACAAAGTATTTAATGTTTGCTACCGGAGGTACTTTAACAAAATGCAGGAAGAATTACAAAAAGAAAATATATCTGCACCAACTATTGATTCTTTAGATCTGAATAAGCTGAGCACAGATTATGCCATTTGTAAAGGTATTACCGACTACTACGATTTGAATATTTACTTAAATTCGAATGATAGAAAATATGGCATTCAAATAGAAGTAACACAATACCTGGGCATGTGGTATGCAATTAACATTCGGGACCCATTAATAGGCGCCGGGTTGGGAAACAAGGAAGATAAGAAAACGCAATGAAATACCCTGAGATAAAAGATATTTATAAGGTCTACCTGCAATACCCTGTTGTGGGTACCGATACCCGAAACATACAAGCAGGAAGTATGTTTTTTGCATTAAAGGGCGGCAACTTTAACGCCAACCAATTTGCAAAAGAAGCTTTAACTAAAGGCGCTGCATTTGCAGTAATTGATGAAGAAGTACACTATACCGAAGGCTGCATTTTAGTAAAAGATGTATTGCTCACCCTGCAACAATTAGCCAACCACCACCGCAGGAATTTTAAAATACCCGTTATAGGTATTACAGGCAGTAATGGCAAAACCACTACAAAAGAACTTACTGCCGCGGTGCTGAGTAAAAAATATAAAACACTCTTTACACAAGGCAACCTCAACAACCATATTGGTGTACCCCTGACATT
>Ga0206875_1216_pt1 | contig 12347 bp, 8 predicted proteins | sample Alteio_BWOrgCont_9_FD_152616 | JGI IMG/M metagenome (GOLD analysis project Ga0206875, IMG submission 152616) | Enriched cells from forest soil in Barre Woods Harvard Forest LTER site, Petersham, Massachusetts, United States -... | ecosystem: Environmental > Terrestrial > Soil > Temperate forest > O... | reverse complement strand
CTTTAAAGCTATTTTTCATTTGTTTTAACCCTTTTTAGTCAGTTATGATATCATCTGTTATTCCCGTATATAAAGCAGAACCAATTATAGATGAATTAGTTGAAAGGTTAATTTTATCCATGGAAAGTATTACAAGTGATTTTGAAATTATTTTAGTTGATGATTGTGGGCCTGATAATTCCTGGCAAAAAATTGAAGAAAATTGTAGGAAAGACTCTCGGGTTAGGGGTATAAAACTAAGCCGCAATTTTGGACAACACTATGCCATATCTGCTGGTTTAGATAATGCACTAGGCGATTGGATCGTTGTGATGGATTGTGATTTACAAGATCAACCCGAAGAAATTATAAAATTATATTCCAAAATACAGGAAGGCTATGACATAGTTTTAGCAGAACGTTTTGAAAGAAAAGATAGTTTTTTAAAACGTCTTGGGTCATCAATTTTTTATAAATTTTTAAGTTATTTAACAGGGAATAAACAAGATGCTTCAGTTGCAAATTTTGGGATGTATTCAAAAAAAGTAATAACTGCTATATGTAGTATGAAAGAAACCATTAGATATTTTCCTACGATGGTTAATTGGGTCGGGTTTAAAAAAACTACGGTTGCGGTCAATCATGCTGAAAGAAAAATAGGAAGCAGTTCTTACAATTTAAAAAAACTTTTAAATCTTGGAGTTGATATTATTTTAGCATATTCTGATAAGCCGCTTCGGTTAACCATTAAATTAGGATTGTTGGTATCATCCCTTAGCTTTATTACCGGCTTATTTTACATTGTTAAATGGTTATCTGGTGGAATTAAAGTATTAGGTTACACCAGTTTAATATTGGCCATTTGTTTTTTTTCAGGTTGCATTATTGCAATATTAGGGATTGTAGGTTTGTATATTGGGAAAATTTTTGAAGGAGTAAAAAACCGACCTCATTATATAATTGACAAGAAGTATGATTAAATTTTTAAAATGGGATTCAGATTTTTTTGGATATAAGGTAGGGATGGTTGAGGTAGGCGTTGGAATTAGCGTAAACATTGATACACTTAAAAAAAAGGCTGTAGGTTATAAATTGATATATATAATTGCAGATAAAGAAATAAATATGCCCACAGGGGAAATAAAACTTGTAGATATTAAAACCCGTTTGGGCAAAGATGTTTTAGTAGAAGAAAATGATGCAATAAGGCCGCTATATAATTATAATGAAAAAGGATATGAACCAGTAAAGCATCTGGCCTTGCAAAGCGGAGCGTATTCAAGATATAAAAAAGATAAGAATTTTATTAACCATGAATTTGAAAATCTATATAAAAAATGGATAGATGACAGTGTTAATAAGAAAATTGCAGATGAGATAATTGTTAGTAGATCAGATACTGGCCAATACGATGGCTTGGCAACCTTAAAATATAGAGATCATCTTGCAGAAATTGGCCTGATTGCAGTTGATGAACAAAGCAGAGGTAAAAAAATTGGCCTGTCTTTATTATATTATGTAAATAATCTTACGCTTAAAAAAGGACTTAACAGGGTTGAAGTAGTAACACAATTTGAAAATGTTGCTGCTATGAACTTGTATCAAAAAGCCGGCTATAAAGTAATGTCCAAAAAATATATTTATCATCTATGGATATAAATACATTTTCTTCTAATAGACCATATTGCAAAGAAAAAAAATATATTTTGCAGGTTATAACTCAGGTAGAATTTGAGTGAATTAAGGAAGTTTTACTATCAAGAAATTAATTATGATTATACCATTTAATAAACCCTATATGACGGGAAATGAGACCCGTTATATAGAAGAAGCTGTAGCTGTAGGAAAGATTTCAGGAGATGGAATGTTTTCAAAAAAGAGCAGTGAATTTTTAGAACAAAAGTATGGTTTTAAAAAATGTCTGCTAACCACTTCCTGCACCGATGCCCTGGAAATGGCTGCTATACTGATTGACATTAAAGAAGGCGATGAAGTGATTATGCCATCTTACACTTTTGTGTCAACTGCTAATGCCTTTGTATTACATGGTGCTAAACTTGTTTTTTGTGATAGCAGAATTGATCACCCCGGAATGGATGAATCAAAAATAGAAGCCCTTATCACCAAAAAAACAAAAGCAATTGTCCCGGTTCATTACGCAGGCGTAGCTTGCGATATGGACATGATTATGTCGATTGCAAATAAGTATGGATTATATGTTATAGAAGATGCGGCCCATGCTATTGATAGCTTTTATAACGATAAAGAGGGAACACAAAAACCATTAGGTAGTATTGGCCATTTAGCTGCTTTTAGTTTTCACGAAACTAAAAATATAATCTCCGGAGAAGGCGGGATGTTGGTAATTAATGATGAAAAATTTATTAAAAGAGCAGAAATAATAAGAGAGAAGGGCACGAACAGATCTGCTTTTTTTAGAGGCGAGATTGACAAATATGGTTGGGTAGATATCGGATCATCATTTTTGCCATCAGATATAATTGCAGCATTTTTATTAGCTCAACTGGAAAACATTGATAACATACAATCCAAAAGAAAAGAAATATGGAATCAATATTATGATGGGTTAATTTCTTTAGAGAAGGACGGACTTTTGAAACTTCCGTCTATTCCCGACTTTGCTACCAACAATGCTCATATGTTTTATTTATGCTGCGATAGTTTAGAGCAACGGAATATGCTAATTCAGACACTGAAAGAAAAGGGAATATTTTCGGTGTTTCATTATCTCTCTCTGCATTCATCAGAATTCTATAAAGATAAACACGGGGATAGGCAATTAGAGTACGCTGATTTTTACACTGACAGAATTTTGCGATTGCCGCTATACTATGAATTAACTTCAGATCAAATTCATCTTATCATTAGCACCATCAGATCAATATTTTATAAATAGCTGTTTTATACGAACGTTCTTGGCAAATGTTACCATATCGTGATTAAAAAATAAAAAATGAAAAAGCCTGCCGTAATACTTAATTATTTATTTGTATCTGCTGTTCTCTTTTTTTTAGTATTTATAATAAATAAGGGATTTAGGTTTGATGATGAAGGCTATTATTTAGTTGGATACAAGAGTACACAACCGATAGGAACAGAGATAACATTTTTTCACGGGCTTGTTCGAATGCTGTTTGGAGAATGGGCTACGCATATTATTTTTCTACGTTCAATAAGAATTATATTTACTATTTTATTATCAATTTTATTATCTAACTCTTTTATAAAAACTATTGCAAAAGAGGAAAGGCCTTTTTTAATTTACTCCTTAATTCCTGTTGTTTTTATTTCCATTGCTATAAGTTATCTTTTTGGTCCCCAATCTTTTTCCTATAACACGATTAACCAGGTGTTGTTGGTTTTATTTTTTGTTCTGGCTATCGTTGATTTAAAGTCCGATAAAAAAAATATCTTATATACTGTTGCAATTGGGATTATAATTGGATTAACATTCTTAAATAAGTTAACCAGTTCGTTTGTAATGGTATTCTTATACCTCGTAACTATTTTTATTAATAATGAAACTAAAAACTTTATTATTAAATCCATTATTACAGGATTGTCAGCGATACTTTGTCTTGTGTTGTTTAATTATCTTCTTAGAACAGATCTGGTTTCTAATTTTATAACGTTGTACAATTACTTTGGAGGTACAAATAGCAATCATGGTACAGGTTCACTGTTTGGATCTATAAAAGTGTTTTGTTTTAATTTAAAATTCCCTGCTATTGTATTTATTATATCATTTGTTGTATTCAGATTTTCCGGGATACTAAAAAAAATCAATCATTCATATAGCATACTATTGCCGGTTATAATGTCTGTTGTTTTAATTATTTATAAGTATAAACAGCTCGTTGATACCAGCCCTTTTATAATACTGATTCTGATTTGGACTGCATATCTTTTGGCAATAATTTGCCTTAATTCTGTACTTAATACAAAACAGATTTTTTTTAAGAAAGAAAATCTAACAATTACTACGCTTCTTTTAGTATTGCCTATTTGCGGAGCTTTGGGGTCAGACACAGGAATACTTAGAAATTCTTTACTGTATGTCTTTTTCTGGATGTTGATTCCGGTTTTTATAATTGTAATTTTTAAGATGCAAAAATTATTTTTAAATGTATACTCTTTAAATGTAGTTGTATTGCTAAGTGTGCAATTAATCTTTTATGCCTGGTTTAACCCATTCAGGCAGGAAAGTCTTAAAGAGGCGAAATGCAGGATAATAAATCCTTATCATGCATCTGATCAAATATATATAACCCTTAATCAAAAACGTATCATCGATTCTTTATCAGGAAATTTGTATGCACATGGGTACAAAAAAGGAGATCAGGTTTTTGGGATGGAGAATTATCTGGGGTATACTTTTTTTCTGGAAGGAATTATACCCAATGGATTTACGTTTGGTATCGAAGGGTTGCCTCTATATATCACGGATTTAAAAAATAAACATCAGTCTTTAGACGAAAGTTTTATAATAATTGATGAACATGAAATTGTTCCTGTCATTAAGGAATTTAGAAATGCAGGATTTGATATCGAGGATACTCATATAAAGTCTGAAATAGAAGAATTCGGCATATTTATTTTTAGTCCCAAGCAAGTATTGTAATAAAGCCCGTTGAGGGAAGTCCTATATACTATCTGCGATGTAAATAGGTATGAAATTTCGAAGCTGAATAGGAGCTATAAAGTTAATTTCTGTACATACTTTGTAAGTATAATAATAATTTTCCCTTCAATCTGTTCTGTATTATTTTTTACCAGGCGAATATTTTTACAGTAGTACCCAGCTTAACATTCAATGAAGAACCCTTAATGTCTGGTGATTTCGTAAGTACAGCCGTGTTGCCATTTGTAATATTGTGCCTTTACTATCTTTATGTAAATCGACAGACGAATTGTTTCATGATCGCCTGTATAAATTCGGGTTACTAACAACAAAGGGATCGTTCCAATTAATTAATTACTATTTTTTGGCAGTTATTATTTGACTTCAATATATAAATACCTTTTGCATAATTGCTTACATTAATAGTTTGAAAACCACTTGATATTTGCGTATGTAATACCACTTGCCCATTAACACTCATTAAAATAAATGTTGTGGGTTTGTTTATTTGTAATTGTAGAATGCCATCAATTATTGGATTGTTATTTAGAATTTCGACATCAGTCTTTGTGGCATCAAGTTGTATTGCTTTTACAATACTGTATGTACTGTTTCCATCTAAATCAATCCCTATAATGCGGTAATAATTCATGTCTTGTATTGGGTTCATATGAGTATAATTGTAATTGGCTGATTCTGTCGCAGGAACAGTTGACAAGGTTTTCCAGCTTTTCTCATCTATGCTGTATTGCACTATATAATATTTAACATTGGCTTCATTTGAAGTACTCCAGGATAATACTACATTTTGATTGATTGCATGTGCATTAAATGAAAGCCATGTAAGGGGAACAACTAAAGAAGGAGAGAACTGCTTAGCGAACAAACCACCCCCATCATATACAATAAAAGGATTACTATTATTATCGAATACCAGAGACCCATTATTAGCCGTGCCTGCAGTAAATCCTGGATTACCAACTGGTTTCCAACTGCCTAAGCTATATTCTAAAACAGTCGCTTTAGTTAAACCATTATAACCGGAGACCGAAACAAAAGGAAAGCCACTCGTATTTATTATCATAGAAGTTAAATAGCCAGGAACTCCGTAGGCATATGCATTAGTAATTCCTTTGTTTCCAAGTATCGACCAGGTACCACCACTATATTTCATTACAGTAGGTTCGTAAGAAGCACTTTCGTCACCAAATGCTACATATGGTATGCTGTCATTTGCTATGGCAATCAATATTTCATTACCAATGCCGCTATCTGAAATTCCTGCAGGACCAACTGTTACCCAATTTCCTCCAATGAATTTCATTACAGTAACCTTGCCGCTATTAGCATTATCACCAAACGCTATATATGGGATATTGCTGCTATCAATTGCAATGCTTTCAAAATTTATGCTTCCTGCAGTAAAGCCTGCTGTACCGAGTGTTGCCCAATTACTTCCATCATATTTCATCACAGTACCCTTAGAAGAATAAGACCCATCTGCAAAAAAAAGATATAGACTACCATCCTTATCTATAGCAATTGAATATCCAACGGCAGTTGTTGAAGAATTTGCAATGCCAATTGTTGCCCAATTGTTACCATTATAACTTGCTACAGTAATTTTCCCAAAATTATCATACGCCAGATATAAAGTGTTATTGTTACTTATCACCATAGAAGGGTAATTAAAATGGGGGTCGAAAGCGGAACCAACGGCAGACCAAACCCCATTATTATATTTCCGTACATTAATAGAATCATCATCATATGCAATGTAAATATTGCCCTTGTTATCTTTTACAGATGAAATGCTATATGGATTTTGATTATTATAAATAGAGATAGGTATTGCACCAAGAATATTCCATTTGTTATTTGCGAATTGCTTTACAGCAATTTTTTGTAAATATTCTCCACCTTCATATCCTATATAAAGATTATTGGCTGCATCTATTGCCAATGTACAATTCAAAGCTATATCTGTAAAACCGGCAACACTCATTAAAGACCAAGAGCTGCCATTATATTCCATTACCCTTGCCTGCCCGCTATTACCATCCTGATATCCCATATATAGATTGTTGTTGGCATCTATTGCCAAAGTACAATCATAAAATGTTCCTCCCGTAAAACCCGCTGAAGCAACAATAGCCCAGGTACTTCCATTGTATTTCATTACAGTGCCTCTTTGGCCTGAATTACCATCTGCAAATGCTACATATGGATTACCACTTTTATCTATTACTAACGATGTATAATTGGCAGTAGAAGCTGTAAAACCTTCATTTCCAACTGTTGACCAGTTACCACCACTATACTTCATAACCGTAGCTTTATTAGAAACACTACCGTCTACAAATGCTATATATGGAATACTATCATTTGCTATGGCAAGAGATTCAAACGTTATACTGCCGGTTGAAATCTCCGGGATGCCAACGGTAGCCCAACTGATTCCATTATATTTCATTACTGTAAGCCTTTTCGAAACGTCTGCATATGCAATATAAGGTGTGTTATTACTGTCAATTGCTAACGAAATATATGTATCATACCCCGTCGAAATTCCTGGAGGGCCAACTGTTACCCAACTGCCGCCATCAAATTTCATTACAGTAAATTTATTGTTAGTACCATCTTTGAATGCAACATATGGAACACCTATGGTATCCAACGCTAAAGAAACATAAGAAACGTTTGTAGCAGAAAATCCTTCAGTACCCACTATTGCCCAACTAGATCCCTTGTATTCTGTAACGGTAAGCTTGCCACGATACCCCCCATCGGAATAAGCTGCATATATATTCCCGCTTACATCAGCTTTAATAGAAGGATAGCTGGAAGCTTGGGAATAACAAGATTGGTTGAAATCATCAGGGCCAGCAGGTTGCCATGTTTGAGAATAACAAGTATTTAAGAGATTAAAAAAGAGAAATGTAAAAAAGGCTTTATTGAAATGATATTTTATAGGCATAAGCAATGATTATAATTACCTAAATATAAATAATTTAGTAGGCTTAAAGAAGTCAATTATGAACAAATATTTTCAGATGCTGTTTTGAATCAACTTATAGGGTGCAATTTTAAAGGCATTATATAATCTTCCTCACATACTTTGTAAGTATAACTATAATCTGCCCTTCAATTTTTCCTTCAATCTGCTCTGTATTATTTTCAACCAAACGGATATTTTTTACAGTTGTGCCCAGCTTGGCATTTAAGGAAGAACCCTTTACATCCAATGATTTTGTAAGCACAATAGTATCGCCGTTTTGCAATACAGTTCCGTTAGAATCTTTATGCAAATCAACAGCAGCATCATTTTCGTGGTCGCCAGTAGCTTTTGCCCATACAAGCTTTTCGTCATCCAGATAAAGCATGTCTAAATTATCAGCAGCCCAGCTTTCATTGCGAAGACGGTTCAACATGCGCCACGCAATAACCTGTACAGCCGCCACTTCGCTCCACATAGTTTCAGTTAAGCAAACCCAATGTTTACTATCCAATTCTTCTTTTTTATCTAATTGAGCTTGGCATTTATTGCAAGCTATAATACAATTTTCATCGGTGTTAGCTGTTTGTGGAGGCGCTGCATATAAACCAACAGATTCGGTTGAATTACAGAGTTCGCATTTTTGTCCGCTTCTAATTAATAGCCTTGTTTCTACACTCATTATTATTTTTTTGGATTGCGGCAAATGTACTGGTTTTAAAGTTGCTGTTTTTTTTGCCTTAGTCAAGTATATACTAATCATAACATTTACGCAACATTATCATAACATGGTAAAAATATTTTTAGGGAATTTTTCTAACCATTTAAAAAACAACACACAAAGAAAATGAAAAAACTTTTTCAACTTTTAACCGTAAGCTTTTTTATGTACCTCTCGGCTTCGGCACAAAAAGGGCTTATTATCTCAGAGTTTTTAGCCAACCCAAGTGGAGATGACGCCTCCAATGAGTATGTGGAATTATTGGCAACAATGGATATCAATTTTGCACAAACACCTTACACCGTAGTTTTTTGCAGCAATGGTTCTGCAACAGCTAACGGCTGGATAGAAGGAGGAGACATTTCTTACGGATTCCTTATTAATTCCGGTACCGTTACAAAAGGTCAGGTTGTATATGTTGGAGGATCATCAATGGCACCATTAAGTAATGGTGGAGTTGCAATCAGAAAGATCGATACAAAAAATAAAGGCGGTGATTCTTTTGGTTCAAAAAACAGCGATGGAGTATTAGGCGATGGGGGTGATAATTGCGATGGTATTGCCGTATTTAATACAGCTGTTACAAGTATTACAGCCTCTACTGTTCCGGTGGATGCCATCTTCTTTGGTGATGATCAGGGTGATGCTGTTAAAAGCAGCAGCAAAGGATATCAATTGCCGGTAAACGATGCCTATAATGGTGGTAAATTATCTTCAAGTTCTTATATAGCACCAGACCCTGGTAGTGGTGATCTTATCGTAGCAACAGCAGGTGCATTTGATGCAACAGCACAAAACTTCACAACAAAACGTACCTGGACTAAAACTACTACAAAATCGTATAATAAAACATCTGTTACATTAGCAGGAACTACAACGGGCGGTAGTGGTGGAACAGGCTCTGGTGGCGGTACAACAGGAGGTGGAACTACTGCTAACACAGCTCCAACTGTCAAATTAAATCCTGCCACAACAAACCTTGTAAATGTAGTATCCGGAAAAATAAGTTGTGTAATGGGCGATGCCACTGATCAGGTAACCGTATATGGACTTGGATTGTTGGTATCCGACGAAAGCTTAAGTACACTTAGTTTCAAAATGACAAGTTCGAGTACAAGTGTTGTTGGCAATAATAATTTTACTGTAACCGGTAGTACACAAGACAGGCGTTTTATAATAACCCCGTCTGCAGCAGGATATACAACCATTACGCTTAAAGTAACAGACAATGGCGGCCTTAGCAATCAACTATCTTTTCAATTGGCAGTATCGAAAACAATTGCTACAAAAAGTATAAGCAATGTATACCATACAGGCATGGGTGATGCCTCTGCAACAGTTGCGATTGACAGCAATTATATGTTTGTAGCTGATGATGAAACAAGTATTATAGGATTATACAATCGTAAAGTATCCGGCCTTCCGATTTATACATTTGATCCGACTCCGTTTTTAAAACTTAGTACTACTGAAGTTGATATTGAATCATGTTTTATGAGTGCCACCAATCCTAAACGTATTTATTGGCTTGGCTCTTTAGGCAATTCTAAAACAGGAGAATTAAGGCCGGATAGAAACAGATTGTTTGCAACAGATATTGTAGGTTCAGGAGCAAATGCTACATTAACTTTTGTTGGTTATTACGATGATTTAAGAAGTAAAATAATTTCATGGGGAGATTCGTACGGATATAAATTCAGCACCAAAGCAGCAGCAGGAATGATACCAAAAAGAATAGATGGTTTTAATATAGAAGGGTTTGTTATGGGTGCTGACGGTACAACTGCGTATGTTGGATTCAGGGCACCGTTTGTTCCGGATGCTACAAAAGATCATGCATTAATTTGTCCGATCAAAAACTTTGAAACATGGTTCAATAATGGAAAACCAAGCGGTGCACCAACCTTCGGCGCACCGATAGAATTAAAACTGAACACAAAAGGTATTCGTAGTCTTGATAAAAATAAAAACAATCAGTTTATCATTACTGCAGGAAGCTATGATACGGGAGGCACCTTCCAATTATTTTCGTGGGATGGAAAACCAACAACCACAGCTCCGGTTGCATTAACGGCTGATTTAACAGGCATAAGTCCTGAAAGTATTGCAGAAGTTCCGGCATCTGTAAGTGGTAGTTTTGTACTTCAATTGGTTTCGGATAATGGAACTGTAGAGTTGTATAATGACGGAGTAGAAAACAAAGACATAACAGAATTGAACTATAGAAAATTCATTTCTTCATATGTAGCTGTTACAGCACCTTTAGCAAGCAGACCTGCTGCTGAAACGGAAATAAATACAAATCCGGAAATAAGTGTTTATCCAAATCCTGCCACTTCAAACCTTACGATTCAGTATAACACAAACGGGGCAACCCCAACAACGTATTATATATATGATACAAAGGGAAGTTTAGTAAAAGAAATAACAGGTGTTATTGCAGGAAATAATACTACCGTAAATATCAGCAGTCTTCAATCAGGAGTGTATATAATAACCGCAAGTGGATTAAAGCAGGGCGTTATTATTAATAAACAATAAACTATTTTTTATTTAAAAAAGATGCCGGTATTCAATACCGGCATCTTCATTTTATTAATTAAGAAAATCCATATCCTCTTTTGTTAAGTGTATATCTTTTGCTTTTATATTTTCTTCAAAATGGCTTAAAGAAGAAGTACCCGGTATTGGCAATATCCATGGAGAACGATGTAATAACCATGCTATATTTATTTGAGCTTCAGTAGCTTTATATTTTTGGGCAATTACAGCAATCCTGTTATCTTTTTTTGGTAAAGAATTGAATAAAGAAAAATAAGGAATCAATGGTATTTCATTGCTTTCGCATATAGCTAACACCTCTTCACCACCCCTGCTTTCGCCATAAGCCATTTTCAATGTTGTACGCTGACCATGACCATACATATTTTCAACAGTAGCAATTGCCCCCATTGTCATAGCTATTTCTAATTCTTCCGGAGTAACATTGCTAACGCCTACATGTAAAATCTTCCCTTCTTTTTGAAGATTAAACATTGCGTCCAGTGATTCTTTAAAAGGTACTTCACTATTATGCATCACTCTAAAATGAACAAGAGAAATTTGTTCCAGCTGAAGTGTTCGAAGATTATTATCTATACTGCTGCGCAAATTTTCCGGTGTATTATAAGTTATCCAGCTTTTATCAGGTTTACGGGTAGCTCCTACCTTGGTACAAATTATAAGATCATCAGGATATGGATATAACGCTTCTGCTATTAAACGATTGGTTACATCTTCTCCATAATAATCTGCGGTATCTAAAAAATTAATACCGCTATTGATAGCCTGCTTTAATATTTGTAATGCTTCGGGTCTGTTTTTAGGTTCGCCATAAATGCCTTCTCCCGTAAGGCGCATGGTACCATAGCCATAACGGTTTATTTTTAATGGATGGCTTGTTTTACCTGCTATTGTTATTTGCGTATTCATTTTTGGTATTTTTAAAATAATTAGACTGAAACAAAAAAGGACTTCAATTGCTTGAAATCCTTTTTATTTTGTGGGCCCACCAGGGCACGATCCTGGGACCCCCTGATTATGAGTCAGGTGCTCTAACCAACTGAGCTATGGGCCCTAAATCTTTATATTTCAAAGATTCGGGACGCAAATATAATCAAACTCCTTGAATTTAACGCTTCATTAAACTATTTGCCCTTATTTTGCAGCCAAATTCTGATATGAAGAAGGCAAACTAATTGAAGTAACAGAAAACGCTATTCAATTAGAACAGCATGAAGGCAAGGGCAAAAAAGCAATTATCAAAAATATTGATATCCCGTTTAGCGATATCAAACAGACAATAATATTAATAGCATTTTAATTTAACAATCAAATACCCATACCAGCGGGGATTATAAAAGTGAGGCTGGTCAGGTTTATGGCACGTATTAACTTAATCGATTCCTTCCAGGAATTTAAAGACGCCGAAAATATCGACCGTCCAACATTAATGAAAGTAATGGAAGATG
>Ga0206875_1215_pt1 | contig 12388 bp, 8 predicted proteins | sample Alteio_BWOrgCont_9_FD_152616 | JGI IMG/M metagenome (GOLD analysis project Ga0206875, IMG submission 152616) | Enriched cells from forest soil in Barre Woods Harvard Forest LTER site, Petersham, Massachusetts, United States -... | ecosystem: Environmental > Terrestrial > Soil > Temperate forest > O... | reverse complement strand
AAAATTTACAATTATTGCGAGTCTTGTTTGTGCTTTTGCAACTTTTGGCAATGCACAAGATCTTGCCTTCCACAAAGGCTCTTTCCAGATAAATGTTACCGAAGGAACTACCTACGGTAACTATGGCACCCAAAATTATGGTACCGGTGAAGGAGTAGGATTCAAATATATTGTTGGCTGCCGTGATCCGTTTCAACTGGAATACGGTGTATCAAATAAAATAGGTATTGGAATAAGTTCGGGTGCCGATTACTATTACCTCAACCCTACACAGTTCTATGGCTTTAATGTATCGAACAACCAAATAAAAGCTTATACAAGTGAATTTACAATTGATGGCAGTTACCATTTTTTTGTAACTCGCAAACTCGATATAGCTGCTGTTCTTTCTTACGGTTCTTCAGGTGTTACATTTAAAGGTACCGATGCCGGAGATAATAATTACAGTTACACTTCAAAAGGCGGTATGTTGCGTTTAGGTATACACGGACGTTTCTATTTCGGCCACTTTGGTATAGTTGCCATGGGCAGTGCATTTACTGAATCATCTAACCCGGTAGTAGCTAAAGGCGAAGCAGGTAATCATTACTCTACCTCTATCAGCGGCTTCGCTAAAGAATTCGGTATTTGTTACCGCTTTAAAAAGTAGGCCTCACGGTTTATGGAACAAATCGCCTGGAAGGATTTTGAGAAGGTTGAACTGCGTGCAGGCACAATTCTCGAAGTATACGATTTTCCTGAAGCACGTAAACCTGCATACAAACTAAAGATAGATTTTGGCGAATTTGGTATTAAGTGGAGCAGCGCTCAAATAACTAAGCTTTATACTAAAGAAGAATTACCAGGCAGGCAAGTTGTTGCGGTTATAAACTTTCCCGAAAAGCAGATTGCCAATTTTATGTCGCAATGCCTGGTAACAGGTTTTCCTAATAGCGATGGAGATGTAGTTTTGACAACAGTTTCGCACCCTGTGCCTAACGGTGCAAAAATGTATTAAGCGGTTCTTAAGGTAAGTACTGTTATTTCAGGCCAGATACCTACCCTACCCGGGAAGCCAATAAAACCAAGTCCGCGATTAACATATAAGTAACGATCATTTTCGCTATATAAGCCGGCCCAGCGCTTGTAACGCAATTGTGCCGGAGAAATTTTCACATCGCCGATCTCAACGCCAAACTGTGCACCATGTGTATGTCCCGCTAAGGTTAAATGAATTTTTATCGGGTGGTTCATCACCTGCTCTTCCCAATGTGTTGGGTCGTGAGACAATAAAAGCTTGAATGAGTCCGTTTCGGTTCCTTCTAATGTCTTTTTCAAATCGCCATATTTACTAAAGCCTCCCCTGCCCCAATTCTCTAACCCTAATAATTCTATATGCCCACCGTTCCTCTCTAATTTCAAATTCTCGTTACGCAAAAGTTTATAACCAAGTTGTTTGTGTATGGCATACAACTTTTCCATATTAGCTTGTTTTGCTCCCGGCGATGGCCATTGAACATAATCGCCATAATCGTGATTACCTAAAGTGGAATAAACACCCATCGGAGCTTTTAGCTTATTGAACACATCCATCCAGGGCTCCATTTCATCAGAACGGTTGTTTACGAGGTCGCCGGTAAAAAATATTATATCAGATAATTGCGCATTAGCCATATCAACCGCATGTTGCACTGCCGCCTTGTCGTCAAAACTACCGGAATGTATATCGGATATCTGGGTGATTTTTAATCCATCAAACTGTTTGGGTAATTCTTTAAAAGCAATCTCTGCTTTATGAATTTTGAAATTGTACTTGCCTTTTGTTACCCCATATAACATGCCTGTAAAAGGAATAGCTGCTACTATTGCTCCGGTATTAGCTATAAATTTTCTGCGCGATTGAAACAACTCAACCTTTGAAGCCTCATCTTTTTTAACCAACTTATATATACCAACGGGAATAAACCTGAGTAAGCGGTAGGAATCTTCTAACAATAAAAATATTATGTAGAACAACTTTGGGATATAGGATATAAAAAGCAGGCCAGCCATAAATTTGAACCAGCCTCCTGCCAATCCTGCTTTAGGTGATTGAAATAAGGCAGTGTATATTATTAATAAAAAACATACTGCATTAATAAACCAATACAAACTAAAAATCAGCCTTCTTGTCTTTTTAGAAGAAGACCTGAATGAAGCCCTGAGCCCGGTAAAAACATAAAGGTCAATAAGTACAAATACCACAAGAATCCCAAAGAGCCATCCATATATCTTAGCAGCTGTGATCATATTCTTACTTTAAAGACGAACTATTCCTTAACATACTTTACTTTTTATTTACCCAGTTGGCAATATCATTAATTACATACAAAGGAACATGACCCGGTTTATCATATTCTGTCGGGGTACTTTTACCTTCTCCTTCTAAAAACAAATGGTTCAGTTTTGGGTATGAATGAAAAGTCACATTTTTCTTTTTACCCAATTTATCTTTCCACAAATTATAATCCGTCATGGTAACCTGGTAATCTCTTTCACCCTGAACCAATAATATAGGAATGGTAAGCTCCTGGGCTGTCTTTATTTGGTTATAATGGTTGATGTCAATCCAATAAGGTGCAGAAACATTGTATGGCAAAAGGCTATCCGGTGCATCAGGTTTCAGATCAGGCCTCTTGGCATATTCAACCTGCTTTACCATTTCTTCCATGTTTTGTTGGTTATGGCGGGCCGCAGCTGTATCTAATGATGCCAGGTATTTATATTGTTCTATCATTACATCCTCCAGCAAGCGAGAATCTCCCGCCATCATTACTATGCCTTTTATCTTTTTGCTTCCCTGGGCAATACGTGAGGCAAGCATAGCCCCGAGGCTATGACCCAATACATATATGCGGTTTGAATCGAGGCCAAGATTAAAGAATGTTTTTAACCCGGTTACCCCTGATATATCAGAATCATTATTTAATCTCCCTAATTTACCAACCATTTTAACAGCAGATATAGCATCATCAACAGATTCATCCTTAACGGTGGCATCATGTAAATTCTTCGAAAAATGGCTGTGATAAATAAATGTGCGCTTATCATAACGGATGGTCGCTATTCCTTTATTGGCTAACCCTATCGCCAAATCGCGAAATGTTTTATTCGGGCCATAGCTTTCATCCTTGTCATTTGGCCCTGAGCCCTGCACAAATATTACAACAGGCGGATTCTTTACATTCTTAGGGACAGTTAAAACACCCGGCATTTTATACTCTCCTGTGGTTACTGTAATTTGATGCTCAGTATAATTTTTAGCACTATCGTATGACGGAGGAGTATACTTTGAACTATTCGCCTGGGCAGGTGGAACAAGATGAAATCCAATAATAAGTTGCGCTGAGTTAAAAGCAAGCTCAATATCGAGAGTGGAATTTTTGAAATGACATTCGGTATAGGTTTTATTAAACTTATCATCCTTTTCCACTTTTATAAATGTGTAGCTATCAATTACTCCTACCTGTTTTATAAGGCCATCCATACTTGTCTTGAGAACGCTTTCAGAAATTTTATGCGTGAGCATCGTATCAAACATAAGATACATCTCATGGTATTGTGCATTTTTAAAGTGCTCCGCAAAATTGATCGATAATTGCTTTTCGTCTTTTTGTGCAAAGGCAGTAGTACTGATCAGCACTAATAACAGTACAAACTTTATCCGGGGTAAAAGCATGTCATATAATTTATGGTTCAAATGTACTTAAACCTTTGCAAAAGGAACCAACAGAATATGCTGACAGGCGGTATGGGTATCTCTCCATATTCTATTGATAGTGCTATCGTCCATCATGGCATTCATGCCAAGGTATTGAATCACAGCATCAACGCATTCCAATACTACCCGCGATGATCTCTTACTTACATTACTTACCCCGGTTTGAGTCTTAGCACTTAGCTTTTTATTCTTCATCATTTCTTTCCACGAAGCATCTGCCAATTTGTAAAACTTTTCTGACGCAGTATTGAATAATGCTTCCTTCTCGCTTATCAGTTGCTTTACAAATTCATAACGTCCTTTAGTCTTGTACCACATCTTCTTATTTTCCTTCAGCATATTATTTGCCTCTTCAAAAAAATGCCTGCATAAGCCAAGGCTTAATGCGGCAAATGATAATTCTGCAAACTGAAGAAAAGGGAAATGATAAAAAGGATGTTCGTAGAATAGTTTAGTTATCGACAGATCAAATGTCATTGATCCAGGAACAAATACTTCCTTCACGCTATAACTATGGCTCTCGGTGGCTTTCATACCAAAGGCGTTCCAGTCCTTGTGAATTTTTACTTGCTTCGGCTCGAATGTGAATGCTTTTATTTCCTTACCCTCAATAATTACGTTAGCAGTAAACGATGTTGCATAAGGCGCCCCGCTGCAATACTTCCAGCTACCGGTAACATTATACCCACCCTTTACTTTTTTTGCAATACCTGTTGGTGCACCGCTACCGGCAATAATCGACCTACTTCCTTTAAATACTTTATTGGCAGTTTTGTTTTGCATGTAAGCATGGAAATATCCTCCACCCGAACCAATTGTAATAGCCCAACCTAGATTCCCATCAATACAGCCAGCTTCATCAAAAAGCCTTAATGCATCGGGCAAAGGCATCATCAGGCCATCATCTGCTTTAGGAACAAATAACTTGAAATATTTCTTCTGATAAATATATTTCAACCACTCAGCAGGAATAGCTCTTGTTTCCTCTGCTTGTTGTGACTGGCCACGAATCTTATTTACAATTTCTTTCTCGAAGAACTTCATACATGGTTGTATTCGCCCAGAACGTCGGGCTCTATATGAATCAGCACATCCACAATAATGGGCATCTCTTTAAGGATGGCATCTTTAACGTGGTGTGCAATAGCATGGCCCGCGCTTACACTCATCTTACCATCCACTACCACATGCATATCTGCTAAATACTGCATTCCCATTTTACGTAAAAAACATTTCTCCACTTCAATAACACCGGGAACCTTTATTGATATCGCTTTCACTTGCTCGTTCAGTTCTACAGGCGGAGCCGCATCCATAAGTTCATTAAAGGCAGGTTTAAAAATACGCACTGCGTTAAATGCTATTATACCCGATGCCACCAGCGACGCATAGGCATCGGCGGAAACAAACTTTGGTCCGCCTACCACAGCAAACAATATACCCAATAGGGCCATTAACGAAGTAATAGCATCGCTGCGGTTGTGTAATGCCTCAGCAAGCAAGGCTGAGCTGCCAAAGCTTTTAGCCTTTTTACGCATGTAGCGGTAAACCAATTCTTTAATTGCAATAACTGCCACAAGTACATATAATGTAAATGCTTCCGGCACAGGAGGCGGGCTCCATAAGCGGCCCAACGCACGGCTGGCAATAGCTATAGATGTAATAAGTAAAAATATAACTACTATAATAGAAGCAATTGGTTCTGCCTTGCCATGCCCGTATGGATGGTCATGGTCGGGTTCTTTAACAGCAGTTCTTATACCTATCCAGACAATAATGGAACTCATCACATCTGATAATGATTCGGCTGCATCGGCCATCAAGGCATTTGAATTACCGAAGAATGCAGCCACACCTTTAGTAATTGCAAGTACCAGGTTAATAAACATAGATACTATAACCGGGCGGCTTGCCTTACCAAGGAAAACATTATCATGCTTGCGGTTACTGTCCATTATCGGGGCTTAATTGTATAGTACCAAAAGTATGAATTAATTCAAATGGAACACGGGAGATTCCTCGTTGCACTCGGAATGACAAGGCAATCAATATATATGGGATGGGAAGAGGGTGCGGGCTTCGCCCGCACCCTCTTCCCCCTAAAACCAGCGACACACTTGTCATTCCGAATGCAGCACAGCGGAATGAGGAATCCCCACGACTATTATTGATATATATGTAAGGAACCTTACTTTTATCGCTTATTATGAGATTCCTCGTTACACTCGGAATGACAAGATTCGCAGGGTACTTAGGGGAGAGAAGCAGCGGGCGAGGCCCGCTGCTTCTCTCCCCTTCAATAAAAAAGAATTCATGAATGTGTACCACACATTCATGAATTCCGAGCATAACGAAGTGGAGCGAGGAATCCCACAAAAACTTGCTGACCTAATGCAACCGTATCATAAATCTTTTTTACTTTTGTGGCGTAACCAAAACATTCACTAACCAAAGATGGATAGTGGGCCGAGCGCAAAGACATATTTAATTATCACCGTCTGAACCTGTTAGCCCTTCTAAGCTAACCGCAACGGGCGGAATAAAACAGCTTAGAAGATGCAATTAAAAAACATCTTATAAATAGTAAACTGCTTAAGCATTGCTTTACGGGCCATGCATTAATCATTTTTAACATTAGGTAGACTATGGAAACAATCGAGAAAGAAAGAAAACTGAAAATGCCCAGCCTAGGCTTTGGAAAATCAGCAAACACACAAAACAGCTTCGACCCCATTATTGCGGGCAAGCTAAAGAGCGCTGCAAAAGCAAATAAGGATGAATTGTTTGCCAACCTTGAAACCTGCGAGAGCGGGCTTACCGAAGAGCAACTGGTAGAGAAGCATGAAAAATTCGGGCCGAATGAAGTAGCCAGCGAAAAGGCCCCTGCATGGTATATACAGTTTGCACAGGCATGGATAACCCCGTTTAATGGTATTCTTATTGTTATTGCGGTTATTTCGTTCATTACCGACGTGGGCATGGCGGCAACCCCGGCTGAACGTGATTACTCAACTGTGTTATTGGTTATGAGCATGGTGTTGTTGAGTACCATTATACGTTTCTGGCAGGAATACCGCAGCAATATTGCAGCCGAGGAACTGAAGAGCATGGTAAAAACCACCGCTACCGTTCTGCGCCAGTTACAAGGCAAAAAGGAAATTGATATTAAAGAACTTGTTCCCGGTGATATGATTTTTTTAACTGCCGGAGATATGATACCCGGCGATTGTCGCATTATCTATTCAAAAGATTTGTTCGTGAGCCAGGCCATGCTTACCGGCGAGGCCCTGCCCGTTGAGAAGAAAGATACTCCTATAGAGGACGCCGATAAAAAATCTCCGCTCGAATTAGATAACATATGCTTTATGGGCACCAACGTGGTGAGTGGCGCGGCAGTGGGCATTGTGGTAACCACAGGCGGCCAGACCCTTTTTGGTTCGATAAGCAAAAACCTTACCGGCAAGCGCCCCGAAACCAGTTTCGACAAAGGTGTTAACAGCGTGGCATGGTTATTGGTAAAATTCATGTTGGTTATGGTGCCGCTGGTATTTGTTATAAACGGTATCACCAAGCACAACTGGACCGAAGCGCTCTTATTTGCTATTGCTGTAGCCGTGGGCCTTACCCCCGAAATGTTGCCCATGGTAGTTACCGCTACCCTTGCCAAGGGCGCTATAAACATGAGTAAGAAAAAAGTAATTGTGAAGCGCTTAAACGCTATTCAGAATATTGGCGCTATGGATATTTTGTGTACCGACAAGACAGGTACACTTACCCTCGATAAGATTGTACTGGAACGGCATTTGAATGTAGAAGGAACCGAAGACGATGAGGTATTGAAGTGGGCGTATCTGAACAGTTTCCACCAGACGGGATTAAGAAGTTTATTGGATGTGGCCGTACTGGAACATGGCGAGGTAAAGAAAGTATTGGAAATGCAGGGTGAGTTTAAAAAAATTGATGAAATACCCTTCGACTCGAAGCGCCGTCGTATGTCGGTAATACTTCAGCAGGGCGACAAACATTTGCTTATATGCAAAGGCGCGGTAGAAGAAATGATAGATATATGCACACAGGCATTCGACCCGGGTGATAACATGCAACTGCATGCCGAGCGCGATAAGATCATTCCTATGGATGCGACTTTGAAAGAGAACGTGTTGAAGATGTCGCGCAAGATGAATGAAGAAGGGCTGCGTGTGCTTATTGTTGCCATTAAAGAATGTGATGCCAGCCGTCCCATTAACTATGCCGTTGCCGACGAAAGCAATATGATTCTTACGGGCTTCATAGGCTTTCTCGATCCTGCCAAGCCATCGGCTAAGCCTGCTATTAAAGCATTGCAACGTTTGGGGATTGAACTGAAAGTGCTCACCGGAGATAATGAAATTGTAACCAAAAAAATATGCCAGGATGTAGGCATACCTGTTACCAATGTATTGCTGGGCAGCGAAATAGAACTGCTGAGCGACCCCGACCTGTTAGACAGGCTTGAGCATACCAGCATTTATGCCAAACTTAGCCCTATGCAAAAGAGCCGCGTTATAAAAGTGCTGCAAAGTAAAGGGCACACCGTTGGCTTTATGGGTGATGGTATTAACGACGCGGGCGCATTGCGCGATGCCGACGTAGGTATATCGGTTGATACGGCTGTGGATATAGCCAAAGAAAGCGCCGATATTATTTTGTTAGAGAAAGATTTGATGGTACTCCGCAAAGGGGTTTTATATGGCAGGCGCACATTCGGTAATATTATCAAATACCTTAAAATGGCTGCCAGCAGTAACTTTGGTAATATGTTCAGTATGTTGGGGGCGAGTGCATTGTTCCCCTTTTTGCCTATGTTGCCGGTGCAGGTGCTTACACAAAACCTGTTATACGATATATCGCAAATATCGCTGCCATGGGACAGGATGGATGCCGAATACCTGGTTAAACCACGCCGTTGGGAAACAGGTGGCATTGCCAAATTCATGTTCTATATTGGCCCTATAAGTTCATTGTTCGATTATGCAACCTTTGCAGTAATGTACTTTGTATTTAAGGCACAAACACCCGAACAGCAAAGTCTGTTCCAGTCGGGGTGGTTTGTTGAGGGGCTATTATCGCAAACATTAATTGTACACATGATACGGACCAAGAAGATACCATTCATACAAAGTACTGCGGCTACTCCGCTTACCATTATGACGGTGCTTATTATGATTGCAGGTATCTACATTCCTTTTTCTCCATTTGCATCGAGCTTTAAGTTTGTAGCATTGCCTCCATCCTATTTTGTGTACTTAGCCTCTATATTATTAGGTTATTGCTTCTTAACGCAGATTGTTAAGGTGTGGTTTATTAAGAAGTTTAGCACATGGTTGTAAAAGAGTGAAAAACTAAAAGTGATAAGTGAATAGTTTAAACGGCGAAGCCCTCACGAGCACAATTAAAATAAAATCGGATAATTAGCGAGTAAACCCTGGTCGGAAGGCTGGGGTTTTTAATTATGCATTAGAATTGAATGCGTTTTAATAATTCATATATTTATTGAAATTTACTGACTATGCGCAAGTATTACCTTTTAATCTATTGCATACTCTATATAGGTATAGGGACAATACAGGCACAGTATACAGTTCTTCATAATTTCAATGATACAAACGGTTCATTTCCATATGGCTCATTAGCCATTTCAGGGAAAATGTTGTATGGAATGACTGAATCAGGAGGGAAAAATAATAAAGGTTGCATATTCCAGGTAGATACAAACGGGAATGGATACAAAGTGTTATTGAATTTTAATGACACAAACGGAAGCCTACCTTTTGGTAATCTAACTATTTCCGGAAAAGTATTATATGGAATGACAGCGTATGGAGGTACGAACGGGGTAGGAGTTGTTTTCTCTATAGATACAGATGGAACCGTTTATAAGGTCATGTATAATTTTAATGGTTCGAATGGTCAATATCCTGAGGGTTCATTAACGCATTCCGGTAATTTATTATATGGAATGACAGCTGGAGGCGGTACATACAATTATGGTATGATTTTTTCTATAGATACTAATGGGAGCAATTTTAAAAACTTGTATGATTTTAATAGCACTACAGGTACAAACCCTCAAGGTACTTTAATGCTTTCCGGCAATATATTATATGGTATGGCACAATTGGGGGGAACAAAAGACAGCGGTTGCATATTTTCTGTAAATATAAATGGAAGCAACTATAAAGACCTGTTTAATTTCAGTGGTAAAAATGGTACAAATCCCTCAGGAGACATAACATTGCGAGGTGGAGTACTATATGGAATGACGCCAGCAGGTGGCATAAACGAGGTTGGCTGCCTTTTTTCAATAAATTCGAATGGAACCGGATTTAAAGACCTCTATGATTTCAGCAACACAAATGGCTCAAGACCTTTTGGAGATGTAGTATTTTCGGATAATTTATTTCACATAATGACATCGCAAGGAGGTGCAAATAATTACGGTACTATTATTGCTATAGATACTAATGGGACAGGATGCACAGATCAGTTTGATTTTAAAGGGATGAATGGTGGAGAATCATTAGGGTCATTAACACTTTCCGGTAATGTGTTATATGGAATGACAACTTATGGAGGGTCATATGGTGATGGAGTAGTATTTAAATTTAATAATATACTAACAGGATTTGATCCTTTAATCTTTGCTTCCTGTGAGGTTAAATTATTCCCAACTCTTAATAATGGAAGTTTTAATATCGAGCTTAAAAATGAAAAATCAGAAACTCAGAAAACTTTTGAAATTTACAATGTCTTTGGCGAAATGATTTATAACGCAAAACTAAATACCTCAAATACCCAAATAAATTTAAACAATAAGGCTCCAGGGGTATATTTTTATACGATAATAACTGAAGGTGGCAATCATATTTCAAGCGGCAAGTTTGTAATTCAATAACATCTATTTTACCTGTTTAAAACTTATTAACTATTTTATTTATTACAGTAAATAAATAAACTATATTTGTATTATAAACCACTATTACCCAAGTAAGAACCCTGTAACAAATTGAGACACGAATTGGTGTTTCAAAATAGCCACTGAAAATCAAGGCATTAAAAAAAATAAAGACCCATGGATATGTTAAAAACAGTACTTAGAATGCACTTAACCAATTAAAAACCAGTGAGAAGAAGTAAAAACCGAGCTGGTTTTACGACAAAAAACGACAGTTTACGACACTTCGTGGCGAATTAAAAATTACGAATTAAGAATTAGGAATCATGGGAACAATAAAAAACAAAAGACTGAGACTGCCACGCTCTGCTCGCAGTGACGGGAGAGCTGCGTTAGGGATTGCAGCGGAAAGCCCACAGTCCCGAGGGCTCGGGACGAGGACTTGCAGCGTATAGCCCGACCCGCAGGGGAACGCCCAAATTGGAGTTATAAATTATGAGTTATAAGTTATGAATGAAAACTGAGATTGTTCACTGATTATCTAATTATTCATAATGAGTTCACGAGCCCTTCGGGATTGCTTCGTTCCTCGCAATGACGAACAACTACTTACCCACCAAATCACTCAAAGGAAATGTCTTATCAAGTGCAACAGAACCACGCTCAGTCTTCAGGAGAGTACCACACTCAGCAGAAGGGTCGTGCTCAAAGTAGAGGATGGTCTTATCGTTGGCATGTTCGGCAAACAGAGCATCTTTATCTTCCATGGATAACAGCGGGCGGACATCGTAAGCCATTATATAGGGCATACCAATATGCCAGCGCGATGGAAACAGATCGGCACAATAAATAATAGTATGGCCCTTGTAACTAATCTTAGGCAACATCATAGACTCAGTATGGCCCTTGCAATACATAACCGAAAAAGGCAATTGCTTAGAACCATCGCCCTCGATCATTTTAAGCTGTCCGCTTTCTTTAATAGGCAAAATGTTCTCTACCAGGAAACTGGCCTTTTCGCGGGCGTTAGGCTTAGTGGCCCAATCCCAGTGCGCCTGTGTGCTCCAGTAAGTAGCATTTTTAAAAGCAGGTTCGTAGCCGGTCCTGCCCGAGTTCCACTGTATGCTGCCACCGCAATGGTCGAAGTGCAAATGGGTAAGGAACATATCGGTAATATCATCGCGCTTAAAACCATGCTTAGCCAAAGACTTATCGAGGGAATCATCGCCATGCAGGTAATAATGGCCAAAAAACTTAGGGTCCTGTTTCTCGCCCATACCGTTATCGATAAGTATAAGCCTGTTGCCATCCTGCACCAAAAGGCAACGCATGGCCCAACTGCACATATTGTTTTCATCGGCGGGGTTCAGTTTGTTCCACATCGATTTGGGCACCACGCCAAACATGGCGCCACCGTCGAGCTTAAAATTTCCGGTATGTATAGTGTATAGTTCCATAACAATAGGTTGTCAATATCTAAATAATAACAGTAATAAACCAGCCCAAAGTTAAAGTTATTTTCGCCTTGTAGTTTTAGGCATTTGATTTACGCCATGAAAATTCATAACTATTATACATATATCCTTACAAATAAAACCAAGACTGTTTTATATACCGGCGTTACCAATGATTTACCCAGGCGTTGTTTTGAACATAAAAACAAATTGGTTGAAGGGTTCACGAGTAAATACAATGTAGACAAACTAGTTTATTAT
>Ga0206875_1214_pt1 | contig 12569 bp, 8 predicted proteins | sample Alteio_BWOrgCont_9_FD_152616 | JGI IMG/M metagenome (GOLD analysis project Ga0206875, IMG submission 152616) | Enriched cells from forest soil in Barre Woods Harvard Forest LTER site, Petersham, Massachusetts, United States -... | ecosystem: Environmental > Terrestrial > Soil > Temperate forest > O... | reverse complement strand
CACACCGCGGTTTATCGGGCCGGGATGCATTATGGTAATGTTCTTGTTGAGTGAATCGAGGCGTTCTTTGTTCAGGCCATATTGCATGGTATATTCCCTTAGTGAAGGGAAGTATTTTATGTCTTGTCTTTCCATTTGTATGCGTAACATGTTGGCTACATCGCACCATTGGAGTGCTTTCATCAGATCATATTCCACCTTTACACCCAGCGATTCTATATGCTTGGGTATAAGGGTAGGTGGCCCGCATACAACCACTTCGGCGCCTAGTTTTTGCAGGCAGAAAATGTTGGATAGCGCCACTCGGGAGTGTAATATATCGCCCACAATGGCAACTTTTTTGCCTTTTACTTCTCCATATTTTTCACGTATCGAATAAGCATCGAGCAGAGCCTGTGTAGGGTGTTCGTGCGTGCCATCGCCGGCATTAACTATTATGGAATTTACATGTTTGGACAGGAAGCTGCAAGCGCCGGGGCTGGGGTGGCGCATTACAATCATGTCCACCTTCATGGCCAGAATATTATTTATGGTATCTATAAGCGTTTCGCCTTTTTTTACCGATGATGAGGATGCCGAGAAGTTAAGTGTATCGGCACTCAGGCGGCGTTCAGCAAGTTCGAATGATATGCGTGTGCGTGTAGAGTTTTCGAAGAATACGTTGGCAATAGTTACATCGCGCAGCGAAGGAACTTTCTTTATAGGGCGGTTAATAATTTGCTTGAAATTGTCTGCTGTAGAAAAAATGAGTTCAATGTCGTTGGCTGTTACGTCTTTAATTCCTATTAAGTGTTTTACGCTTAGCGACTGATTCATATCTATTTTATTTCTAATCGTTCAAAATAAGCCAAACTCTGTCGTTGCCATCTACTTCTTTCCATTCCGCTTTTACATTCTGCGATACCCTGGTATCTACTCTCTTTCCAACATAATCGGGTTGTATAGGTAGGTGGCGGCTAAAACGCCTGTCTATAAGTACCAACAGTTCTACTTTGCGCGGTCTTCCAAAATCGAGGAGAGAATCTAATCCTGCACGTATAGTTCTGCCTGTATGCAGTACATCATCTACCAGTATAACCTTCTTGTCTTCTATAATAAAGTCCATGTTCATGGCCTTGGGCAGTACAGGTGAGCGCTTGCGGAAGTCATCGCGGTAAAAGGTAGCATCCAATTCCCCGAAAGGAATGGTTTTGTTTTTGGTAAGAGCAGTAATTTTTTTATGAAGCCTGCGTGCAAGGTAAATGCCGCGTGGCTGAAGGCCTATTATAACAGTATCCTTAAAATCGTCGTGGTTCTCAATAAGCTGGTGGCAGAGGCGGTCAAGAGTAATTTCCAGATCTTGACTTGAAAAGAGTTCTTTTTTCTTCATCAAGGGTTCAAAGATAGATAAAAAATAGTTATGAGTTATGTATTATGAGTTATAATGGATAGGATAATAAAAAGGGCGCACTAAAAGCACGCCCTTTATTTTATAAGAACCGAGAAAACTTATTCGCCTTTTTCTTCGTCTTCTTTCTCTTTCTTTTCAGATTTCTCCATATCTGATTTAAGGTTAGCCAACTCTCCTAAGTCGCCAAGGGTGGTCTTTTCAATAGAACCCCTGATCTTCTTAACCGAGTTACGGGCATCCTGGGCTTCAGCCCTTCTGCCGGCAGTCTTCTGAACCTTCTCTTCAGTAGATGCATCTTCCTTGATACGAGAGTGAGAAACAATGATCTTCTTCGAATCTTTATTGAATTCAATCACTTTGAAATCCAATACCTCTTCTGCCTTAGCAGGGGTTCCGTTTTCCTTAATAAGGTGCTTTGCAGGTGCGAAACCTTCAACACCATACGGAAGCATAACGGTAGCGCCCTTATCAGTCATATTGGTAATGGTTCCTTTGTGGATCGAATCTACTGTAAAGATAGTTTCAAAGGTATCCCAAGGATTTTCTTCAAGTTGTTTGTGGCCGAGACTCAATCTCCTGCTTTCCACATTTACTTCAAGAACAGTTACATTGATCTTATCGCCAATCTTGGTGAATTCAGACGGATGCTTGATCTTCTTAGTCCATGAAAGATCGCTGATGTGGATAAGGCCATCGATGCCTTCTGCCAATTCAACAAATACACCGAAGTTGGTGAAGTTGCGAACGGTTCCAACATGGTTTGAGCCTTTAGGGAACTTATCGAGGATATTAGCCCAAGGGTCCGGAGCAGCTTGCTTGATACCTAAGGTCATTTTCCTTTCTTCCCTGTTAAGGGTAAGTACTACAGCTTCTGCTTCGTCGCCTACTTTAAAGAAATCGTGTGCGGTACGCAGGTGCTGGCTCCAAGACATTTCAGATACGTGAATGAGGCCTTCTACACCCGGAGCAATTTCAATAAATGCGCCGTAGTCAGCTACAACCACAATCTTGCCTTTTACTTTGTCTCCAAATTTAAGGTCGGCGCTGAGCGAATCCCAAGGATGTGCGCTAAGCTGCTTCAAACCAAGTTGAATACGTTTCTTTTCGTTATCAAAATCAAGTATAACCACATGTATCTTGTCTCCAAGTTTCACAACCTCTTCAGGGTGTGTAATACGGAACCAGGAAAGGTCGGTAATGTGTATTAAACCATCTACGCCGCCAAGGTCAATAAACACACCATATGAGGTAATGTTCTTAACGGTACCTTCCAGTACCTGGCCTTTTTCAAGCTTAGAGATGATCTCTTGTTTTTGTTGTTCAATTTCAGCTTCAATAAGCGCTTTATGCGATACAACCACGTTCTTGAATTCAGGGTTGATCTTAACAACCTTAAATTCCATGGTTTTGTTTACATAAGCATCGTAATCCCTAACAGGCTTAACATCAATTTGTGAGCCTGGTAAGAAAGCTTCCATGCCAAATACGTCAACAATAAGTCCGCCTTTGGTACGGCATTTAACAAAGCCTTTAATAATTTCGTTGGTAGCAAGTGCTTCGTTAACCCTTTCCCATGCACGTACAAAACGGGCTTTTTTATGAGAAAGAACTAATTGGCCATTCTTGTCTTCTTGTTTTTCTACATATACTTCTACCTTATCGCCAATTTTCAGGTCAGGGTTATACCTGAACTCTGCAAGAGGAATAGCACCTTCAGACTTGTAGTTGATGTTTACAACTACGTCTTTAATGGTTTTGTCAACCACAACACCTTCAAGTACCTGGTGTTCGCTGATAGAGGTTAATGTTTTTTCGTAAGCAGATGATAACCTGTCGCGTTCTGCGGCTGAGTAGTTATCTTGCTTTTTTCCAATGGTTTCCCAGTTAATTTCCTGAACTTCTGGTGCCGGTGCTATAACCGGGCTTTCGGTTTCTGTTGTCATTTTCTCTCATCGTGAAGGGTACTATGTACTGCTTCATCGAATTGTTCCTGATTTTCGGCGAACCAGGAGGGTTAATATTAGCTGCTGCCGTGCAGTTCCTTTTTTCAATTAGGGGTGCAAAGGTAGTAAATTATTTGAATGATATAACATTATGGGGTGGAATATCTGCATAAGCTTTATATTTGAAACCAGAGTGAAGAATTTAATCAAAGCAGAATCTTTTTTTAATCCTGAAAGTTGGAGCGGAAAACTTTTACTTTCTGTTTTGGTTTTGGTACTTGCTTTTCCTAAAATAGATGCTACATATACTTTTGGTATAGACCCTTCGTATTGTTATGCCCTTAATTATTTTTTTGCCCATCATATTCAATTAGGGCGTGATGTTTATTTCACATTCGGCCCTTTGGCATTTTTAGAACTGGCAGTGCCTATGGGCCATAATCTTGTCATAAGTCTTGTATTTATTTCCGTTCTGTATATTGCATTCAGTTACGTGGCTTTGTCGTTAGGTCAGGTTATTAATAGCAGAAAATGGTTATTTCATCTGGGCATAGTTTTCCTGATCTGTTGTTGCTTTTTTGTAGAAGATATACTTGTTGCTATAACTGCAGTTAGTCTGTTGCTTTACCATGAAAATAAAAAAAGGAGATGGATTGTTCTTGCCCTTGTAGCATCAATGTTCAGCCTGTATATTAAATCATCCGTAGGAATAAGTTGCTTTTTCCTCCTGATATCTTATGGTGTAATCGACTGGTATATGGTGCGCAATTTTAAAGTGATATTTAAAATTATGGCCGGTTATGCACTACTGTATTTTGCCTTTTGGTTTGTCGTTTACTGGAATTTCCAGGGCTGCTTAACATTTTTATGGTCGACCTTTCAGCTTGTAAAAGATTACTCGGCTTCTATGTGTATTCACCCCGAAAATAATTGGTGGTTGCTTGGCGGTGGCCTGCTTTCTTTTTTTGCGGTGCCATTTATAGGTAAGGACAAAAAGGTGTATTTATTGTATGCCATGTTCTTTCTTTCTGTTTTTGCAGCCTGGAAACATGGCTATTCACGCGAAGAAGAGGTTCACCTGAGTTCGTTTTATGGTTTTTTGACCTTATTCTTCATGCTTTACATTATTTATGTTGATAATGTAAGAGTTTTGCATGTGGTTTTTATGGCTGCAGCCTTTATGGGCATATACCGAAATATGTTGTTTACAGAACACTACCATGTTGACGATAAGGTTTCACTGAATGGCGGCATAAATAATTTTTGCTCCATAGTTCTTGATTATAAAAACTTTGTTCAGAAGACAGTAGAAACTTCGAAAGAGAATGTTGTATCGAAAAAATTACCAGATGGGGTTTTGAAAATAATTGGAGATAAAACAATTGATTTTTACCCGACTGAATTAACCTATGCAGCAGCAAATAACTTAAACTGGCAACCAAGGCCGGTAATACAGGCATATACCGCATATAATCAATGGCTCGACAAAGAAGATGCGAAATTTTTTGCATCTGAAAAAAGTCCTGAATTTATTTTGTGGGAGTTTGGGACGGACCGTTGGGGTGATAATAATTTTGGTGAAATTGATTATCAAAATGTGCTAAACGATGAGCCTAATGCACTGCACGAGCTGTTGAATCATTATAAGATAGTATACAAAAACACTACTATTATATTGTTTGAAAGATCAGCTACTGAAAACCTCGCTCAGCCCCAAGTTTTAAAGACAGAAAATACAATCTGGAACCAGTGGATAAAGGTTCCACAAGCCGATGATGGAATTTTGAGGGCAAAAATGAAATGCAGTGGTACATTAATGAGGTCGTTAAAATCTATATTATTTAAGGACGAAGAGTTTTATATGGATTGTAAGTTAAGTAATGGAAATGTAGTTGAGTATCGTATTATTCCTTCAGTTGCTCAAAACGGCCTTTGGGTAAATCCACTTTTGGTAAAGGACCTGGATAAGCTCAATGTTCCTTCATACCAGGTTGATGAAATACGTTTTAGCTGTTCTGATACAAAATTGATGCACAACGAAATTAATGTTGAATGGGATTTAACGAATGTTAAGCCATCTTCAAATCTTCAGCCTGAGACAAAGAAAGAGAATGTATATGAGGGAAAATTCAAAAATGTATATAACCTGTTTATGCTTAATGAGAAGCCGGCTGAAGCACTGGTTTTTGAATCGCATAATGATTTTGAGGGAGTGCGTGAAAACTGGTCATACAATGTTTCTGCTTTGACGGACGGGCAATTTTTTAGTGGGAAAAAATCAGAGCAAATGAATGAAGATGATGTTTATTCATCTACATTTTCCATTCCGGTTAGCCCCTATTTAAATGACTCGACATCATTAATTGTAAATGCTTCCGCCTGGGTTAAGCTTTCAGATAATATAAAAGGATCCCTGGTCATTCAGATGGATGATGATAACGGAAACTTTTTCTGGCAGGCAAGACAGTTTAATGATTATATACATGACAAGAGCCAATGGGAACAAATTTCGGCCGAAGAAAAGATTGTAGTTGGTAACAGGAAAAATGTGAAATTGAAAGTCTACATTATAAATAATAAAAGCAAGCATGTATGGGTGGATGATTTTGATGTTAAGCTGTATAGCCATCCTTTAAAATAAGTAATGATTTATCTCATAGCATAAAATGCCAAAATTCAATCCATTTTCATACATTTGCGCCTTAATATTTACATAAAAACAGCATGAAAGATCTATTCGACAAGCTTAGAGAACGCCGCGGCCCTTTAGGTCAATATTCTAAACAAACACATGGCTACTTTATGTTCCCGAAACTGGAAGGGGAAATAGGAAGCCATATGATATTCAGGGGTAAAAAAGTACTTACCTGGAGTTTGAATAATTACCTCGGGTTGGCTAACCATCCGGAAGTAAGGAAAGCAGATGCTGAAGCGGCTGCAAAATTCGGACTTGCGTTGCCAATGGGTGCACGTATGATGTCAGGCGATTCAAACTATCACCAACAACTGGAAAGTGAACTTGCTGCATTTGTGCAAAAGGAAGATGCCGTACTGGTAAACTTTGGCTACCAGGGTATGGTTTCGGCTATCGATTGCCTGGTTGACCGCCATGATGTTATTGTATATGATGCTGAGTCGCACGCTTGTATTGTCGATGGTGTAAGGTTGCATATGGGTAAGCGTTTTGCCTACAACCATAACGATATGGAAAGCCTTGAAAAACAATTACAACGTGCCGAGGTATTAGTTAAAGACACGGAGGGATCGGTACTTGTTATTACCGAAGGTGTATTTGGTATGTCAGGTAAAATGGGCAAGATAAAAGAGATAGTTGAGTTAAAGAAGAAATATACTTTCCGCCTATTTGTAGATGATGCACATGGTATTGGTACTATGGGTAAAACCGGAGGAGGAACAGGCGAAGAACAGGGTTGTCAGGATGGAATAGATATTTACTTTGGCACTTTTGCAAAATCGTTTGGGCTTATCGGCGGCTTTTTGGCCGGTAATGAAAACATGGTGGAATACCTGCGTTACAATATGCGTTCGCAGATATTTGCTAAGTCAATGCCTATGGCTATAGTTATTGGTGCTTTAAAGCGCCTTGAACTTATGCGTACCTTGCCTCAACAGAAAGAAAAGTTATGGACGATTGTAAGGGCATTAGGTAAAGGTCTTGCAGATGTTGGTATAAATACCGGCGGTACGCAGAGCCCGGTTACCCCAGTTTACCTTAATGGTACAGTTCCTGAGGCAACCAATATTACATTTGACTTACGTGAGAACTATGGTATATTTTGTTCTATAGTAGTATATCCTGTGGTGCCTAAGGGTATTATTTTATTAAGACTTATACCTACAGCCGAACATACACTGGAAGATGTAGCCTACACAGTTAAAGCTTTTGCTGAAGTGAATAAGAAGCTTAAAGCTGGTCAATACTCAGCTGAAAAAATGGCAGTTATCAACTAAATATAAAAACCCTGTAGCTAATGCTACAGGGTTATCCTTTTTAATCCATCAACCAACTGAAATATAGGGGATTGCGAGGAATGTCTTACCTCCAGTAGCCATTAAACCACACCCACTGGTTCCATCTATTCCAACCCCAGAAACCGGGTACCCATACATGACCATAATAATAGGGATGGTAAACTACATAAGGCCTTGGAGCGCAGTAGTAGCCGCGATGACCGCAATAGCCATAATGCGCATAACCTCTGCGGTAGCCGCCGCGGTAATACCCGCGGGCTTGAGAGTTTCCTGCAAAACCTATAAGGAAACCAAGTGTTAATATAACGATGAACCTTTTCATGACTTTTGTTTTTGGTTACAACTTTATGACTACGGTTATTTCCACAGGTTTAAAATCCTCCTTTGTTGAATGGTTAAAATATGTTAACGAGATCAGGCCTTTTTAGCAGGCAGGTTACCCAGGTTTCTTAATCCTTTCCAGGTTATTTTAATGTCAGTAAATACGTGGTAGTCGCGGGCATACATGGAGTTTATCTTTTGTGCGGCTTCAATGGTTTTATTGGCTGTATCAAATGAGTCAAGAGGAGAGAGAATACCGTTTTTAATTTTAGGAAGCCGTTGTGATATGTTTTCCGGTGCGTAGCCAACCCATGATTTAAGTCCAAGGCCAACTGCAATTACATTCCTGAAATAACCGGCAGGGCTTCTCTGTATCCATATCAATATTGGACTGAATAATAGAAAGAGAAGACTCAATATAATGTCGAGTATCCGTTTATCACGAATGTTGGGAGTAGTATTTATCGCATGCACATCTATAACATATAGCTCACCGGTGGTGTGTATTGAGTTACTGCCAATAATGGCCCAGCTTTCAGGTGGAGCTATTTTAAACTCCAGTTCTGTTTTGGGTATAGATGACATAGCATCCATAATTAATTGGGTAGAAAGATCTTTGGCACAAAAGATAACTTCGTTGATGTTGTAAATGGTTATAAGTTCGCTCCATTTGTTAAACCGTGTTCCATTACCGTTTGCCGGTTGTACCTGTTCAGGATTAGCATATCGAATTTCTTCAAACTTTACTCCTGTTTGCATTAACAAGTCATGAACGCGTTTAGATTCTTCTTCGGTACCTATAATAAGTGGCCTGCGGGTATTCTTGCCAAAGCCAGGTACTTTAAATACTCTTAAAAGCTGACGTATGCCGCTAAGTGCAAGTAATACCCATGCACTGCCAATAAATATAAGTGCTCTTGAAAAACGATATGTTTCCGGTAATAGCGCATACAGAATAAGTATTAAACCTGTTCCCCATAATATACCTCTGATAGTTTTCCAGTGTCGCATGGGCCTGTCGTAGCCTCCACTGAAAAGAATGCAAAGTATCCAGGTGATGCTATATATAGGGAGAATGAACAGCAGAAAATTCCGGGAATAATAATCGGTAGATGAGAACTTGTACTCTGCATAAAATAATGAGATAAGGTAATAACCAAGATAAATGATAATGAAATCTGCTATTGGTAGAGCAACTTTATTTACAAAGCGCCTGGTTAACGAAATAGAAGCCCGGAAGAATATAGCCGCGTTAATGAGTGATGAGAAGAGTTTTGCATTTTGTTTTGAGAAATGTTTCACCGCAAAAATGCGCATGGCATTGTAAAACATAATTACGTAATTCACGCTGCCTTTACGTGTACTCTCTCCTTTATAATGTATTATACGGGTTTCAGCGTAATAATAATTTTTATATCCGGCTTTAACAATGCGATAAGACATGTCTATATCCTCACCATACATAAAGAATGTTTCATCTAGCAATCCCGCTTTATCTAATGCGGCTTTACGCATAAGCATAAAGGCACCTGATAATACATCTACTTCGTTTGTTTCGTCCTGTGAAAGATAGGTAAGATGATATTTACCAAACCGTTTTGATTTTGGGAATAAATATGCCAACCCAAATATTTTATAAAAAGCTACTTCTGGAGTAGGTAAAGCTCGTTTCGATTCAGGAAGAAAATGTCCTGTTCCATCTATCATCTTTACACCTAATGCTCCTGCATCGGGGTGAGAATCCATGAATGCAATTGTCTTGGTAAAAGTCTCCTCTTCAACAACTGTATCAGGGTTAAGAAGTAATATATATTCACCTGTTGCTTGTTTTATAGCCTGGTTATTGGCAGCAGAGAAACCAACGTTCTTTTTGTTTTCAATTAGCTTTACTTCAGGGAATTTCTCTTTTAGCATTTCTAAAGAACCATCTACAGAGTTATTATCAACTACCCATATTTCACAAGCTATGCTCTTTGTTGCCTTGCGAACCGAATAAAGGCATTGCTCAAGAAAATGCTGAACGTTGTAATTGACAATAACTACCGATAACTTCATATAATGCTTAGTAGTTATTTACGCGAAAGAGATGATTCGTAAGAGACACGCAGTAGTATAGATTGGCCAAGGGTTACTTCATCAGTATATTCAAGGTCATCACCAACCGATACGCCACGTGAAAGAGTGCTTAACGTAACAGGTAATGCACCCAGTCTTTTGTAGAGATAGAAGTTAGTGGTATCACCTTCCATGGTGGATGGCAAGGCCATTATAACCTCTTTTACGTCTCCTGCTTCAACACGCTTAATAAATGGGTCTATATGTAAGTCCATAGGTCCTATACCGTTCATGGGTGAAATAATTCCTCCTAAAACGTGATAAATGCCATGATATTGCCCTGTATTTTCAATTGCTATAAGGTCCCGTATATCTTCCACTACGCAAATGGTTGAATGGTCGCGGGTAGGGTTAGAGCATATCTCGCATTTTTGCTGCTCTGTAATGGCAAAACAAACTTCGCAATACTTAATTTCTTCCGAAAGCCTGGCCACAATGGCAGACCATTGCTTCAGGTCGGCAGGTTCTTGCCTGAGCAAATATAACACATAACGCAGAGCGGTCTTTTTTCCTACTCCGGGTAATTTTGCAAATTCGGCTACGGCTTTTTCTAATAATTGCGAAGGCAGATTCATTGTTCAAAAATAGGAATTAAATTTGGCAGTCTTGCCATACTGAGTCTGTCTGAGTGTAATCCGTTGTATTTTTTGTCCTTTTTGCATTTTCTTTCATCTTTTTTCTCTTTTCAGAGCGGGTGTGATGTCGTAATTCACTGATTTTTAAGCTACTGTCTTTTTATTGCTTTTCATCTTGTGAAAAATTTTAGATCTCGGGTGAGTGGGTTGACACTTTTTAGCCTTCTAAAATCATAAAACACTGATAATCAAAATGTGTTTTTCAAAAATTGGCTTAAATCTGTCAACCCGTGTCAACCCGTTACTGCCTGTCATACTTTTAACCCGAGTAGGTTTGTTTATTGCAAAATATTTTATTGTTTTATTCATATCACTCGGGTGTTAGTGGTTAACAATGTAAAAATACGCATTTATATTTCATATGTTAAACAAATAGTTTATTATTTATCAACAACTCAAAAGACTTATTACTATTTCATACCTTTGTTACTTATTACAGAGAAACAGATATGGAAACCCAGAAAGTATTTTCAATATATGCCGAAATGACCCCTAACCCGATGGCAATGAAATTTGTTGCCGATAGGATGTTATTACCCGAAGGGGCACAGCTTGAATTTTTAAAGAAAGAGGACGCTGTTTCTTCGCCTCTTGCCTTGAAATTGTTCGATTTGCCTTTTGTAAAAGGGGTATATATAACAACCAACTTTATTACCGTGCTGAAGAATGATAAAGCTATGTGGGATGATGTGGTATTTGACGTTCGGGATTATATAAAAGACTTTATGCAAAAAGGCGGTAAAGTTTGGGTTAAGCCTGCCACTGCTGAAAATGGAACAAAAAGTGGAGTGAATAATGAACCTCCTCCTGTAGCAGTAGTTGGCCATGCCCAACCTACCAACGATATTGAAAATAAGATTGTTGAAGTACTTGAGCAATACGTAAAGCCTGCTGTTGAAAATGATGGAGGAACAATATTATTCCAGTCGTTTAAAGATGGTATAGTTACTCTTCAGTTAAAAGGTTCTTGCAGCGGATGTCCTTCTTCTTCATTAACACTTAAGTCGGCAGTGGAGCAATTGCTTAAGCGTATGGTGCCCGAAGTGAAGGAAGTTCAGCAAGAAATGGCCTGATAAGACGAAAGTTTGTAAAGTTAAAAGTTCATAAAGTTGTTTGACTTTTTACTTTATAAACTTTAAGAACTTTCCACTCTTTTAGTGTTTCACGTAAATAGAGTGAGGCATAAAGTATTTCGAGATAAGGAAAGAGAACGAAGAGACGATCATTAAAGGTACAAGCAAAGTATAACCACCTGTTGCCTCTGCAATAAGGAATATAGCTGTTAAAGGCGTATGCATTACGCCACTCATTAAGCCAGCCATAGCTACTGCCACAAAGTTGGGTTCATTAAGGTTTTCAATACCCATTATTTTGCAAAGACCAAAATAGTTTACGCTGTAAACAAAAAAGAAGCCTACCATAGAACCCATGAAAAGTGATGGAGCAAAAAAGCCTCCATTACCACCAGAACTGATAGTTAATTGTGTTGCGACAATCTTTACAATTAAAATTCCGAGTGTAAATAAAAGAAGTGCAATACCATGGGGGTCGTTGTTTTGGAAGCCTGAAAAAATACTACCGTTAAACAAATTAGTGTAGTCGGTATTTAAAAGCATTTGTACTGTATGGTACCCTTCTCCATATAACGGTGGAAACAAAAAAATAAGTCCGCCCAGGATCAAGCCACCAATTACCGCTTTTTTATATGGATTTAAACTCGGTTTTAACAGTTTTTCCGAAAAGGCTATACCCTTCATTACATAAACAGAGTAGAAGCCGGTGATTGCGCTTAATGCTATATAAAAAGGCAGGGCTTTCATATCCCAGCCTATTGTTCTTATGTAGAATATCTGGTTGGTCCCATAGAACATCTGAGATATTACAGAAGCTAATGCAGATGAAATAAGTAAGGGAACAAAGTTTACCGTAGAAAATTCACCCAACAATACTTCTATAGCAAACAAAACACCTGCTATTGGTGCGCCAAATATGGCTGATATGCCTGCTGCGGCTCCGCAGGCAAGCAACAACGTACGTTCTTTATAATCGAGGTTAAAGAGCGCAGCTATATTAGAACCAAACGCCGAACCGGTAACTACAATAGGGGCTTCTAATCCCATAGAACCGCCAAAACCCACCGTAAGCGAAGATGTAATCATGTGAGAATACATC
>Ga0206875_1213_pt1 | contig 12646 bp, 18 predicted proteins | sample Alteio_BWOrgCont_9_FD_152616 | JGI IMG/M metagenome (GOLD analysis project Ga0206875, IMG submission 152616) | Enriched cells from forest soil in Barre Woods Harvard Forest LTER site, Petersham, Massachusetts, United States -... | ecosystem: Environmental > Terrestrial > Soil > Temperate forest > O... | reverse complement strand
TGATTTTAGCCCAAATGCCTCATCCAGTGAAATATTGCCTCCATCACCGTATTTTAAGAAAGAAGAGGCAATAAACCGTAATGTTTCAGCGTCAGGCAATGCGCCAAATAAGAATGCCTGTGAACAAGCCTCAATATGATCAAGTGGGCTAGGATTTTGCATGTAGCTTTTGACACTTTGATCAAAAAATACTTGTTGAGGGCGCTGGCTTACGAAAGCGATAAGTTCTCGAATTGCATCTTCCGGATGTTTAAAAGTAATGCTCATACCGCTCGCTGCTCAAAGGGTAGCACTTTTCCTTCTGCTACCGCCGAATCCAGATAGTCCCCCCACCACTGCATCATCTTCCGGCGCTCTGGCAGGTATTCCGCATGGTTATAGGCGCGGCGCACACCGTTGCGCTCGGCATGGGCAAGCTGGCGCTCGATTACGTCCGGGGTGAAGCCATGCTCATTGAGGATGGTGCTGGCGGTTCCTCTAATGCCGTGGCCTGTCAGTCGGCTATGATAGCCCAAGCGGTATAATGCGTAGAGCACGGTGTTTTCGCTCATATAGCCAGCGGGCTTATGCTGGTTAGGGAATACGCGCGGCCAATGGCCGGTGAATTTTTGCAATTCCCTCAGCACATCCACCGCCTGCCGGGAAAGGGGAACAATATGCGGATCGCGCATCTTCATGCGTTCGGCAGGTATGCGCCACTCGCCTTTGTCTAAATCTATCTCTTCCCAAAGGGCGTATCGTAGTTCTGAAGTCCGCACAAAGGTAAGCAGAAGCATCTTAACCGCCAGCTTGGTTTGAATCTGGCCGTCATAGGTTTCCAGCTTTTGCAGGAATTCAGGTAGTTCCTTTGCGCTCAGGTGAGCGTGATGCTTTTTCTTTGAGGGCTTCAATGCACCCCGTAAATCCACTGCCGGGTTTCTATCGGCACGTTTAGTGAAAATGGCATACGCAAACACTTGCACGAGAATGGAAGCGGCAAAATAAGACTCTCAATAATTATTGGAATAAAAAAGTAGCCGAAATGCGCTCAACAATATCGCAGGGCAAATAATCTATTTATCTGCCCTGACGGATTATTACGGCCTGCATAGGATGGCCCCGTACTAACAACCGGGGCATTCCATGCAAGATAATACTTTTCTTCCTAAAACCGGCTATGTCCGCCTTCCTACAATTTTACGTCATATTCCTGTTGGCAAAAGCTGCTGGTGGGACGGTGTCAAAAGTGGCCGATTCCCAAAGTCTGTGAAGATTTCAGAACGATGCACCGCATGGAAGGCTGAGGACATCCACATGCTGATCAACCAAATTGCGGAGCGGAACGGGTGCAATCATGCAGCCTCCCAATCACCACACATTACCGCGCCAGCGGCCAGCCAGAAAACACCCTGATCGTTCTATAAACAGCCGCTGAAAAAATCGCCCTAGCCTTATGAGCAAAAAACGTCGCTTTAAGAATATGGACGCTCAGGGCAGGCGGATTACCGAACCCTTCGTAAAACTTACTAAAAACCTGCTTGCAAGTCCGGCATGGAAGGATTTAAGCCCTGCTGCCGTATGCATCTACATCGAAATCAGACAGCGCTATAACGGCTCCAATAATGGCGAGATCAGCTTGTCATGCAGGGAGGCTGGAGGGATAGCACACTGCGGCAAAGGCACTGCCAGCAACAAACTATATGAATTGGCAGAACACGGTTTTATCAAAGAGTCTCAGAAGGGCATGTTTACCTATAAAGAGGCAAGCACATGGATTCTTACGAATGAGGTCTATAATAATCAGCCCCCCTCAAATGAGTGGAAGCAATGGCAGTCGAAAAAACAGAGTGAAGTACCTGTGATAGAACTGCAAGTACCTGTGACAGAACTGAAGCCCAAAAATCAGGCAGAAATTTTGCCCCTCAGTTCTATGGCAGGTACTTAAATGCCCTTTTTGCTGCCCCTCACAGTTCTATTACAGGTACACATATAGATATACCATGTAGGGGTAGCAGGGAGTGAAGATGATCAGGAGAGTAATACTACGAAAAGAACACTTAAAAAACACGGGCGGCATTTTCTGAAGCCAGCTCAGCACCTGCCGGAGAAAAGCAACATGAAACCTGCAAATACAGGAGAAATACAGGACGGGCGGTTTAAGCCGGGGAAATCAGGCAACCCGGCTGGCAAGCCTCGTGGTGCGCGCCACAAAACTACGCTGGCGGTGCAAGCGCTGTTTGACGGGGAGGCGGAAGCATTGACCCGCAAGGCGGTGGAGTTGGCGCTCGCAGGAGATATTACTGCCCTACGGCTTTGCCTTGAACGCATTGCTCCTGCACGTAAGGATTATCCTGTAACAATCAGCCTGCCTGAGATTAAAAACGCTGCAGATGCCCCACAGGTCATGTTGGCGTTGCTTAGAGCCATTGGTAACGGCGATATTACCCCCGGCGAAGCTGGCGAAGTAGCGAAGCTAGTGGATATTTATATAAATTCCCTGATCGTAAACGAATATGAAACCCGCCTGAAAACATTGGAAGAGAGGAAAAGCAAGTGAGGCGGATAGAAGGACGTTTAAGCCGATTGGAAAAGACTATGGGTTCTAAATATAAACCCTTCATACTTTATTTTATGAAGAAGGAATCTGATAATGAAGAAGAAAAGCGAAGCGAGGCGGTAAAATTACATCTTGAGGAACACCCGGAAGATGCTGGCAAAACCTTCAATTTCTTATGTGTACATTGGGTATAACGTTGCTGCCGAATTTATATTTTGTTGCACTTTATCACGCTCATTAAACTGCTGTTGGCAACAGTATCTAATGTGTGACCCATGCCCCATGATAACAAACCTGTATCATGGGTCGCAACGGGGGGCAGATTACGGACAGATGCCTTGGTATTCTAGAGCCGTTGACATGGAGCTATTAAGATTTTTAATTCTCCAGCACGTATCATGCTGGCCATCTTCCAACCCATCTTCATGACCTGCCTCATATCCAGATTTATAATCCTTACGTTCTTCAAGGGGCGGCGACTGAAGACATGCGGCAATTACATAAATTAAGAAGCACCAACCTATGAATTTAAGCATGAAAACTACATGCAGTCCTGATGCAAGCCGGAAAGTTCTTTTAAAGCCTGTTCTTCGGAAACATCGTCAAATACAAACATTCCTCCGTCATTATGAAGCATAGCCATTCCTACCAATCCAAGACTGGTAAGATGTAACTTAGCATGGTCAATATCCATACGGATGTAATGAGAATGATTATCATTTATCTCATGCTTTGTTGTGCCAGCAATAGCATCATCGTCACTCGCAATTAATACTTTGCCAGTTTTTACAATGAAGAATGATTTATCATGTAACTTACATATCTGGCCATTTACATGAACATTCCATGTACCAGCCCTGCCATTGCCAAACCAAGCATGTGCGGAATAATTAGTATAAATAATAATTGATGGCTTCTCCGGCTCGCTGAACATAGGCCCTGTGGCCTGACCTGCACATCCACTAAGAATCAATATACTAAGCGGTATCAATTTGTTCATAACACCCTCGGATACGATATAACATAAGAATACTAGGACTATAGTCCGTGGTTTAACAGTCTTCAAGGTGCTTTTCTGTGTTAATGAAAGCACAAGCCCTTGTAGCTCGAAATCTCAGGAGGCTCCGAGTTCAGCAGAAGCTGTCACAGGAGAATCTGGCTGTTGATGCACAGATTGATCGCACTTACGTCAGTAGGTTGGAAAGAGGGCTTGAAAATCCCACTGTTGCGGTTTTGGAACGACTTGCGGAGGCTCTGGACGCTAGAATTGTGGAGTTTTTTGTTATCCCGCCCCCCGGAGCACGGGCACTGCGACCATTGCCGGGAGGGCGGCACCCTAAGCAGTCATCTTAATGTACAGCAGTAATAGTCGGCAGGTGTTGCTTGTTAATTGAGGATTATGGGTGGATAACTCACCGGATTTTTTATTTCATTTGAATAAGAGCGTGCTACACTGCATTTAAGTAAGAAAGGAGAGAACATGCCAAATCGCCAAGATGTTATGCTTGCAGTGCTCGCAGGTGCTGGTGAGAATGCATCTTTTACCCCTGTCCAAGTTCAGAAACTCTTTTTCTTAATCGACAGGGAAACCGCAAGTTTATTGGGCGGCCCATTTTTCTCATTTACTCCATATGATTATGGTCCATTTGATAAGACTGTATACGAAGAGTTGGATGACTTGCAAAAACAAGGGCTTGCACGTATTGATATCTCAGGCCGGTACAGACACTATGCTCTAACATCCTTGGGATATGAGAAAGGGCAGCAAACCCTATCTTCTTTTGCGCTTCAAATGAAAACTTTTGTAGCTAATGCTGCTAAGTGGATTCGTTCTTTAAATTTTCAAGAACTTGTTGCTGCTATTTACAAGCGATACCCTGATATGAAAGCTAACAGCATTTTTCAGCCATGACGGTTGCAGTTGCTTTTCTATGTTCAGATGGAGTCGTTGTCGCAGCCGACAGCATGCTAACTCCAAGTGTTGGCAATCTGCCTGTAGGACATCATAAAGGTAAAAAAGTAAGTGTCCTGTCTGGTGGACAGCTTTTTGCATTTGCTGGCGATCAAGGTCAAGCTGAGCGCTTTAAAATAATGGCAAATGGGAGTTATGCAGCAATCGCAAATGCTCAACATGCACTTGATTACCCTATTGGCCTTACCACCTCTCTGATCCAACAATTCCACGCCACCGGTATAGGCAATGTAATTAATGTTAATACCGTTTTGGCCTATGTACATTCTGACAAACAGCAGTGCTGTATTTTTGAAGGCGCTATACAACCGAGGCTTTTAGATACAGATCATTATTACGCCGCTCTGGGCTCTGGCAAGCTTGCAGCAGATCCGTTTCTTCGGTTTCTTGTGGATGTCTTCTGCGGTAGTAATTCGCCACCTAATACACGGGAAGCAATTTTTCTTGCTACGTGGACAATTCAACACGTAATAGATACTAATCCGGGTGGAGTTGCTGGCCCTATTCGGGTAGCCACTTTAGAGCGTAACGCCCAAGGTGTATTTGAACCTAGAGAGTTGCCAGTTGGTGAAATTGAAGAACATCAGCAGGCTATTGAAAGCGCTGCGCAAGCTTTGCGAACATGGAGAGATGCGATACAGTCAGGAAAGGCGGCAGATGGATTACCTAGTCCACCAATATTGTCGCCGCCAGCACGAACGTCCATTCATTCCTCTGCGCAGCACGCAAATAATTTAGATGCATCTCCCCACTTGATAACAAGTGAAGCGGTAATATAGTGGGGGTATTTATGGGGGTATGCGAATAACTCACATTAAAACTAACTATTAAGTATCATATAGTTATTTATTGAATGTGAGGGGTGTATCACCACCATACCTGCCACACATAACAACCTGCTTTATTTCATACCCAGTCTCATGATTGCAAACCTGAAAAGAAAACTTCTCCAGAGGGTATACCCGCCACAGCCTTCGCATAATCATACCGTGGAAATAATCAGGCCGCATGGGGAGAGGTTAAAAGAACTGCGCGCGAATAATTACCTTGCCGGTTACGCCGGAAACGTCACTTCACAGGGCGGCGAGGACGGCGTGATTCAGCAGATTCTCAAAACGATCGGCCTGACTACTGCCAACTGGTGCGTTGAATTCGGTGCCTGCAACGGCAAAGTCGATTCCAACACATGGAACCTGGTGAAAAACCACGGCTGGAAAGCGGTCTATATTGAACCTAACCAGGCGTTCTTCGAACAGCTTAAACAGCATTGCAACGAAACGCCGGGAACCTGGTGCTTTGACGATCTGGTGGGCTGGGAAGGTGAAAGCAGTCTCGATGCTATTTTAGCGCGCACGCCCATATCCGCTGATTTTGGATTCATCAGCATCGATGTCGACGGGCCCGATTATTACATATGGGAAGCGTTTGAGAAATACCGCCCGCATGTGGTGTGCATAGAATTCAACCGCCTGATCAACCCTAAAATAAGCTTTGTTCCCACCAAGGATTCCATCCTGCGTCCTTCCTCGCTGCGTGCGCTCTATGAGCTGGGCAAACGCAAAGGTTATGAGTTGGTCTGTGTGGTGAACTGGAATGCCTTTTTCGTGCGAAGCGAACATCTTCCAAAGTTTGCCATCAAGGACAATCATCCGGAAAAATTATTTTACGTCGATGATGAGATGCGTATTTTTCAAGGATATGACGGAACATTGTTGCTGGCAGGAGTCGCTGCACATTTCTGGAGATTTCAAAGTGACTCCGAAGGCGTTGTCTCCAGTGTAAAAATCAGCCAGCGTGACATTCAGGTCCTGCCTGACGGTTTGCGCATTTTCAGGCCACGCCACACCTATCGTTCGCTTACGCTCGAAGAACAGGCCGGCAAGCTGGATAGGACCCGTGTGCCCAAGAACATATTATTGCAGCATCGCCGAAACGTGACTTCTGAAAATGGCGAAGACGGTATCCTCGATCACATCTTCAATGCTCTAGGTATCAAGCAAGGCTTCTGTGTGGATATCGGCGCGTGTGATGGCAAGAAATGGAGCAACAGCTGGAACCTTATTGCCAACCATACATGGCGCGGGCTTCTTATTGAAGCAGATAAAGAGGCCTTTGCGCAGCTTCAGGCAACATATAAGGGTAATGGGCTTGCACAATGCGTCCACGCGCGAGCGGATTCTCAGGCACTGGAGAAATTACTGGCTCAGCACACTGTACCGCAGAAATTCGATCTGTTGACGATTGATATTGAAGGCAATGACTATCACTTATTTGCCTGCTTGAAGAACTATACACCTTCAGTGGCAATAATTGATTTCAATCCATCCATAGGCAATGACATTCGCTTTATTCAGGAAAATAACGACCAGGCACATTTTGGTGCTTCACTCAGAGCTCTTAGCGAACTTGCAACGAAAAAGGGCTATACGTTGGTAGCCGTTACAGATTGGAATGCGATTTTTGTGCGCAAGGACTTGCTCCCGCGCCTCGGTATGGCGGAACATTCCATCAATGAAATGTATTACCCTCCTTTCGAAATGCATATGTTCCAGACGCTGGAAGGATGCGTGCATTTAGAGGGATGCGCCACTTTGGTGCGGCAGGATTATAAAATAGAATGGGAAGATTTTCAGATATTGCCCCGGCAACTGCGCGGTGCGAACAGGATCCGCGAGGACGAGTCACAGGAAGAACGCGGCTTCGGCACCTCCAAATCTCTTTTCTATTAAAGGATTTCCATTGTGGGTGCCCGCAGCGAGTTATATAGGTAGTGACTCAGCAGAATGAGTGACTACTTTTTAGGGGGTATGGCACGTGATTTTAAATCTGAAAAAAAGACTGCTCCGCAAAATTCAGCGACACGTTTCAAAGCATCACCACATCATCGGTATTGTGGGGCCTGACAAAGAAAAACTCGGCATGCTGGCAGCCAGTAATTACCTGGCGGGCTATGCCCAAAATGTCGCGTCTCAGGGCGGAGAAGACGGGGTGATTGCCAAGATTATCGAAACCGTCGGACTCACCGGTCCCGGCTGGTGCGTTGAGTTTGGAGCATGTGATGGCAAACTGGATTCCAACACATGGAACCTAGTGAAAAACAAAGGCTGGAAAGCCGTTTATATAGAATCCGATCCCAACTTCTTTACGCTGCTTAAAAAACACTGTGATGCCACTGCTGGCACATATTGTTTTGATGACCTCGTGGGCTGGGAAGGTGAAAGCAGCCTTGATGCTATTTTAGCGCGCACGCCCATACCCGCTGAATTTGAATTCCTCAGCATTGATGTGGACGGCCCGGATTATCATATATGGGACGCATTCGAGAAATATCGCCCCCATATTGTGTCGATAGAATTCAACCGCCTGATAAGCCCGAAGGTATCTTATTTCCCAGAGAAAGGCGGCACCAGTCGCCCCTCTTCCCTGCTTGCGCTCTATGAGCTGGGCAAACGCAAGGGATACGAGCTTGTCTGCGCAGTCAACTGGAATGCGTTCTTTGTCCGCAAGGATCATTTTCACAAGTTCGCCATCAAGGATAACCATCCGGAAAAGTTATTCCATGCAGAATCTGAAATGCGTATTTTCCAGGGCTACGACGGCACGCTGGTACTGCACCCGATCGAGAGGCATTTCTGGAAATGCCAACGTACGGAAGAAGGCGTGATTGACCAGATAGCCATTAGCCAGCGCGACATTCAGGTGTTGCCAGATGGCCTCAGGGTATTCAGGCCACGCCATACTTACCGCTCGCTCACATTGGAAAAACAGGCGGGCAAGCTGGATAGCAGCCGGGTGCCTAAAAATACATTACTGCAATATCGCAAGAACGTGACTTCGGAGAATGGCGAAGACGGCATCCTTGAACACATCTTCAAAACGCTCGGTGTCGGCCAAGGCTTCTGCGTAGATATCGGCGCGTGCGACGGCAAGAAATGGAGTAATAGTTATAATCTTATTGCCAATCTGGGATGGCAGGGGCTTTTGATTGAGTCTGATAAGGAAGCATTCGCACAATTAACGGATACCTATAAAAACAATAAGCAGGCGCAATGTATCCACACAACAGCAAGTTTAGCCATACTGGAAAATCTGCTGCTTAAATATAATGTGCCCAAAAAATTTGATCTGATGACTATTGATGTGGAAGGCAATGACTACCATTTATTCAAAGCCCTGAAGAGTTATACGCCTTCCATTGTGGTGGTGGATTTCAATCCGTCTATTGGCAATGACATACGTTTTGTTCAGGAAAACAGCCCCCAGGCACATTACGGAGCGTCGCTGCGATCGCTTACTGAACTTGCAGCCAGCAAGGGTTATACTTTGGCGGCCGTCACCGACTGGAATGCCATTTTTATTCGCAATGATCTGTGTGCACAGTTGGGTGTAACACCAAATCCTATTGACGAAATGTATTATCCGCCGTTTGAAATGCGAATGTTCCCGACCCTGGATGGCTGTGTGCACCTGGCTTGGTGCCATACTCTGGTACGACAGGATTATGTGATTGAGTGGGAAGATTTTCAGGTACTGCCACAGCAGTTGCGTGGCCATGTGAATGGTTCACGGTATTTTGATTCGCTAGCAGAGCGCCGCAAGTCGGTGAACTACGAAGAGCGGGAAAGCGCCTTCGGACTTCGTACTACTTTTTACGAATAGCATTAGACTTCAACTATTCGGATTTAACGTGATTTGCTGGCCTGAAGATCGAGCTTATCAATAATTTTCTTTTGTTCTTCCACAGCGGACATCTCCAGTCCGTGGCCATTCTTTTCCAGAAGTTCAGCAAACGTAATGTTCTTTCCATCACAGACAAACAAAATGTCTTTTGTATCGGGGCTGTGTAAAAGCACGGCTGCGATTGCACTGATCGCTTTCGGGCCACTATGTGCTAAATGCGCAAGCAGCTTGCCCTGGACTGCGGTTCTTGAGGCATCGTCCATCCCGTCCAGCATCAGCCGATAGGTGAATCTGTCATAGTTCATGCGATCTCTGGCTCCCCATTTCTTGGCATCAATGCGCTTAGACAGCTTCTCGAGTAGCCCTCTAACGGCATCGTAAACATCGAGAATACCATTGTAAGCAGCCAGCTGACCCTCAGTCAGGATAGTGTCTCTATGATTGTTTGCTTTGACCTCATCATCGAAATTAAAAATCTTATGCGTTTCTTCTTCTTCATGCTTCAGAAAAGCCTCTTCTGTCTCGCGGGCCAGCTTCTCAGGCTGTCTTTCCTCCCACCTTTGGTGCTTTCTCTCTTGCTGACGCCTGACTTTTGTAGCGTATTCAGCCGTCTCCTGCTCCCGAGTACGCGGCTTACTGCAGTCTGTCGCTGCCGCCGTAAGTACTAATGTTGCCGCTATCAGTTTTTTCTTCATGCTCTGCGTCCCTTTGGCGCGATTATGTCGCGTTAATTATAGATAATTAAATTTTAAAGAAAAACTATTAATAATTTATTCGGAATCGGGTAGACAGAAGTAATGAAATCCTTGATCCGCACTCTCAGCCTCTTTCTCCTCTTGCTTGCCGCCTGCACACCTGCTCCTTCACCGCAGGCTGCTTTGGCACGGGCCAACCAGGAATTCGATGGCCGCGACGTTGGCGAGTTCTTCATCAGCTACGGCTCACCTGCCGGAGTAAAGCCCTTCCATGGTGGTAAAATCTATCGCTGGCTGTCGCTGGAACCCCACGGTGGCGCGGGTGAAGCATCTGCCATTATGTATCCGGGTGGCCACTTCGGCACAATTGGTGACAGCGGTAACGGCGAAATGGTAAGCGGCTACTGCGAAATCAGCATCCGAACCGATGCCCAAGAAAAGATCGTGAATCTGACACTGGTTTATGATTCAATCGGCAAATATAGCGGCTCGCGCCGCGCAGAAATTTTCAGCCAGCCGCCTAACTAGAGGGAGATTACTATGCGTATTGCACTCAAGACCACCTGCCTGCCACTTCTGCTGATAATGGCTTCCTGTCAGCCTGCCGGCTTTTATGACAGCCACGGCAATTACCATTCTTCCGAAGGCGGATACCAGGGACAAACTGCAAGACGCACCAATGCCGCCGACGATAAGGACGCCACTGCGTTCGCCTTCAGCAAGCCCGGCTTTTATGATGGCAGCGGCGCATACGCAGGCGACAATGGTGCATTCGGCGTGCCGGAAGACTACCTGCCGCCCAAGGCCATGTGCCGCATCTGGGTGCCGGATCGCTCTTTGAGTACTCAGGGCCCGGCAGAAACCTGCAGGGAAAAATACCACCTGCCCGAACATGCCTACGTGATTTACGGCGGGTAGGCTACTTCGCCCTGACTTTGCCCTTAGTCACGAGTTCATTTAAGTGCGCGATGCGTTCGCCGGCAGAGGGAATACCGAGCGTGTGATCGTGTATAGAATCCCCCGTCTGCTTTGCCTTTCTTTTAACTTCATCGGGCAGCATTTCGATTTCTATTTTATCTTTTTCCTTTTGCGTCAGTTGTATATCAGACATCAGTGCATCTGTTCCCACTTGCTGCGCAACTCTCTCATCCATAAGTAAATTATTTCTTACCCGTTCTACGTATATGCTGCTTCCTTCGCCTCCCCAGCTCATTTCTAACGCCTGATGGAGAAGATGGGCATTAATCTCTTCCTGCTTACGCGCCCTCAGGAAGGACGTGGTGACAACTATCTCATGCTTATTGCTGTCACCCAGACTGAATGGAATGGCATTTTCAACTATCCTTATGCTTGGAACCGTCTTGGTTTTGCCCTTCATGAAATTCCATATTTCCGGATAATCGGATTCAGAAACCAGCACTGATTTTCCGTCTGTTGCATTTTTATAAATTTCGTGAGCTGTATTTTTGGACAGTTCCTGGTCCGAACTCATTTCTCTTTCGGACATTTTTCGTAATTTTTTTTCGTACTCTGCCAGTGCTTTTGTCGTGCCCATATATTTCTTCCAGATTCACGCGCCCGTATGAAGATTTACCAATGCCAGAAAAACGTTAATACTACTATGAAATACCCGCAATAGAGCGAGAAAAGGGCGTTTATTGCCCATCCCAGCCAGAAAAGGGCCTTGGAGCCGCGCAGGGAGAGCAGGGATAATAGCAGTACAGGCAACTCACAGATGGTTATGGCGATAGCCTGGAGCCGGTTGGATTCGTTGGCTGCCGCGCCTAAGCTTGCCGGACTGGCAGAAATAAAAGCAAATACAGCAATTAAGAGAATAATACCCGCCGCTGAAGCAAGGGCCATGACATGCGCCCGTACGTTTTTGCGGCGAAACAGGGGCGAAAGAATCCCTAAAGCCATTGCAAGACAAAACAGAATAAGCATATTTCACCTCAGATAATTGGCGTTGCTATCAGTGATGACCAGTCCGTTTATGAGATGAGAATAGCGGATTTCAACCCGCTTTACAGCTCCAATTATAATGTTACTACAGGTAACATTTATACTTGACCATAATTGTTCCTTATAGTAACATAGGTCTATGTATAGGATCGTCACCACTAAAAGCTTCGATAAGACGCTCTCGAAGATTCCGGTGAACTGGCAGAAGCGGATTGTGGCGAAGCTATACGAAGTCGCTGCCAATCTTTACGCGCCAAACAACAACCTCACGAAGCTTCAAGGGCGGGATGCATACAGGCTGCGCGTGGGCGACTGGCGCATTATTTATGAACTGCAGGACGAGCAGCTTGTGATGCTGGTTCTGGAAATGGGATCAAGAGGAGGAATTTACTGATGCATATCGAAACCATTACCCGTAAGGGCAAAGAGTTCGCGGTCATTCCTGTGAGCGAGCTGAGAAAGCTTATGGGGGATGCTGAAATGCTCGCTGATGTGCGCGCATTCGACTCCGCCAAGGCGCATATCGCACGTGGTGAAGACGAGATTATCCCGTTTGAAATCACCGCGCGACGCGTAAACGGCGAAAGCCCGGTGAAAATCTGGCGCGAATATCGCGGCCTGACGCAAGAAAAACTTGCAAAGCAGTCCAGAGTGTCACGCGCCATGATCGCCGCCATCGAAACCGGACATAAACAAGGTAGCATCGCAACGATTAAGAAACTGGCCGCAGCGCTCGGGGTGGGGCTGGATAATTTGGTGTAGGTTTTCGTTAACCTGATGCGGAAGGGGTCTATGATGGCG
>Ga0206875_1212_pt1 | contig 12658 bp, 11 predicted proteins | sample Alteio_BWOrgCont_9_FD_152616 | JGI IMG/M metagenome (GOLD analysis project Ga0206875, IMG submission 152616) | Enriched cells from forest soil in Barre Woods Harvard Forest LTER site, Petersham, Massachusetts, United States -... | ecosystem: Environmental > Terrestrial > Soil > Temperate forest > O... | reverse complement strand
GAGGCTCGCCGTGAGGCCATCCGGCGTATAGGCGCGCTGCACCAAGGGAGCGCTTTGGACGGCCGGGTTTGAAAGCTGCGTCGGCCGGCTCAACGTGTCATAGCCAAACGTGCCCACGCGACCGACGGCATCGGTGACGCTCGCAAGTCGATCGTCCAGGTCATAGGCATAGCGCGTCACATTGCCATCAGCGTCCGTCGAAGCCGCCACCTTACCGGTCAACGTATAGGCTTTGCTGATCGTCTGCAGCACCACGCCGGCAAGCGATTTTTGCACCCGTAATAAGTGACCGTCGGCGTCATGGGTATTGGCGGTCAACAGACCGACGGGACCCGCTGAAGCTGCTGGCGCCGTCATAGTGACGGGTCGGCGACTAGCATCATAGGTACTCGTCGCCAGATGACCGTTAGGATCGGTTACCGCGATTAGATTTCCGACAGCGTCGTACGATATTTTCGTGAGCGCATTGACATGGCCGCTACCGCAGCAATCGACGATTTTCGAAGTCTGATTGCCGAAACCGTCATAGGCATATTGCGTCAAGGTACCGAGCGGGTCGATCGCGGTCAGCACTTCTCCGATCGCGTTGTAGGTGAAACGCCCCTTGGCATTGAAATGCCCGGCGCCGCCAGAGTCGTTTACCACTAATACCAGGCTTCCGGTCGTTGGGTCATACGCTCTCGTGGCGACAATGCCGAGCGGATCGGTGACGCTCGTCGGTTTATTGTAGATTGCGTCATAAGTGTAGGTTGTCGTGAGCGGCGACAAAGTTGATCCAGGCTTCGGGGTGTGCGTCTCAGATGCGACGTTATTGGCCCACGAATTGACAGTACTGTAGGTAAAGGACGTGACGCCGCCCTCGGGCATTGTCACCGACGACACTCGATCGAGGCCGTCATAGAGCGCCGCTGTCACCCGATCCAGCCCTGCCAGGTCCTGAATTTCAAACAAAGACTTGCCGCGAGGATTGTAGTAGAGAACGTGCTGGGTTCCGTAGGCGTCATCTTCCTCGCTGCGATAGCCGGCAAAATAATAATTCCAAGTGGTGTTGTTTCCCGGGAGGTTATTGGCATTGGCCTGGCTCGCAATGCGGCCCAAGCTGTCATAGGTGTTCGTCGTCGATGCCACCCCGGTTGGCAGCGATGGGTAGAATACCTGCGTGAGCAGGCCCAAATTCACAAAGCCATTCGGCAGCGCGTAAGAGTACTGTGTGACCTTACTGGAGGGATCGGTGAATGATGCGAGATTGCCAATGCCGTCATAGGTATATGACACTGCGCGGCCAGTACCATCGGTCACTGCTATCAATTGATTGAGGCTGTTATAGCTTAAGGTCAGCGTGCGACCGAGGCCGTTCGTGACCGAAGTCAAAAGCGGTACCGGACTGGTGCTATAGGTGAAAGTAAGCGTCGTACCCGAAGGCTTCTGCCAACTCGAAATGTTCCCGACGGAATTGAAAGCGATTGTGCTAGCGTCTTTGCGGGTAAGTTGGTAGTTCCCGCTATTCAGGCTCAAACGATCCGTAATACCGAGCTGCGGATCGTAGCTTCCGTCAGGGAGCAGCATGAATTGTTCGGTTTGTGAGCCGACTTTGACATTGACGGTGTTGTTGACTAGCTGGTCCGCGAGCCAGCGCTCGGTCAAGGTGGCGATCACCAACTTGGCGAGCGGCCTCGCCGTGTCGCTATAGAGATCTTGAACGACATAAGCCGAGGCAATTGCCGCCGCTCCATCGATCGGCGAGTCCTGGCCCAGCCCCTTTAATCCATCGCTGTTGATTGCGGCGCTGATGGAAAAATTGTGCGACCAGCCGAGGCCAAGCGGGCCCGCGACGTAGCGATTGTTCGAATTGTAGGACCGGTGGAACGTTAAGCCAATGGGAAACGCAACGCTACCGACCGCGAGATCATTGTGATCGTAGAGGTAGGCGCCACACGCGAGATCGATGGGCTCTGAACTTGTGACCTGAGTTAGGGACATCGCCTGATTGGCAGTGTCATAAAGGCAATCATCGCCACACACTGCCGAAGTGTAGGCGTATGGGTTGGATCCCAAGTAAGTATAGGGATCGTAGTAATAGTCCGGAGCAGATCCTTTTTGATTCCTCGTAATCAGATTTGCGATCTGTGTGACCCCCGACACCGGGTTTGTATAGATCGCGTAATAGCCAACACCGGTCCAATCATACTGCGCCAGATTACCTTGTTGCGGCAGGACGACTCGATAACCATTGGTAATGTAATTCTGAATCGTCGTCATGTCCGCAGTTGCGTAGTTGCTCAACAGCGGCTGAATGGTCGACCATGTAGTTGAATTGGCGTCATAAATGATGACATTTTGCATGTTGGCAGTATCGATAAGATTGACCGTCGATACGACGCCGACCTGCTGATTGGTAATGTTCTGACTTAACGTCGCCCACTCAAGACCACTTGAGTGCGCGCCATCACTAAAGAGCGCGGTGGTTACCGCATTAGTATTGGTGCTGGACAGACTCGACGCGCCGAGAAACACTCCCGGCATATCGATGTACGGCCCGGTCGCTTGACCGACCACACCGACCGCGCATTGAATAACGACCTTCGAGCCTATAATTCTGTCTTCGAGATCGGCCACCGCAGAGAATTGAGCGAGCCACGAATAGCCGATCATGTTCAGCGCTTCGCCAAGGACAGGCTCCGACGCCGGGTCGCCTCCAATCGCTCGATTGGCGAAGATCAGATTGCGGTGAAATTCAACCATGCCCCGGGCGCTGAAATCCCAGCCGTTCACGATCGCATAGGTATAGCCAGGCGTTGCTTGTACGGTGTTGGTGAAGCTGAAGACGTTGGTATAGCTGGAGCCGAGCGACGAACATGCCGAGCTCCCGCTGCCGCTCGTCAGGAAGCAGAACGGAAAATCGATATTGTACGAGATCGTGGTGGCACTCGCGGAACCAGTTCCCTGAACCTGACCGTCGAGATAAAGAACCGGCTGAGAACTTGTATTGTAGACGACGGTGAGCCGGTGACCGTAGATTTGATCCGAGTAATAAATCTGGTCAATGCCGCCGATTAGCACCTCAAGGGTCGTGCGGTATTGGTTCGGGATGTTCCCTGTCCATGTCTGTGGTACATCGCCGGGTTTTTCGTAACTGAGGCTGGTCTGCGGCGTATAGGGTTGAGTGATCGGCTGAATATAGCGACCGCCGACAACGTCCTTGAGCGTGGCGGTCGGCATATTGGTGCGAATGTAGCTAATGAGATTTTCGGCAAGCCCCGCCATCTGATTACGCAGGATGACCCTGTTAACGTCTTGAATGGACGTTGAGGTGATCGTCGAGCCCGTTTCCGCACCAGACAAGAAACTCGCTTGGCTGTATCCCATCGCGCTTGCGAGGCTGATGCCGGATGACGTGACATAAGTCTTGAAGCTCGGATCATAGACATAGGTGGCGGAACCCAGCGACCCGCCTGTCACCGACACCCAAACGTGCGCGATATCGACTGAAATTAATGTGCTGCCGCAACCTGAGCCGGATACATTGAGCGTGATCGGAATGCCACCCGCGACGCCTAGAATTTGGTTGATCGCGCAGCCGTCACCCAGCGGGACGTTTAGCCAGGCGGTCAGTTGCCCCGGCGTCAGTTCAATCTGGCCATAGACGAAGCTCGCGGTGTAGCCCGACTGGCGCAGCAAGGCCACCATGAGGGCCGCCTGATCGAAATCATTTCCGCGCCCATCAAGGATCGTACCGAGGGCACCCTTCTTCACTCCATAAGTAGGGCTGTAGTCGATATTCGTATAGACATATTCGTAGATGAGATTGACGTCGTATTTGAGCGCGCGCGCGAGCTCCGCAATTGAAGCTGGCGCGGTGACGCCCGGCTGAGCGACGAGAGTAGGACTCGTTGCCCAGGATTCTGCGTACTGCCCTGCCAACATGCAGGTCACCAGGAACGAACACTGCACTAGACGTGACGCAAAGCGTATCAAAGGCGCCATGACGCAGTCCTATCGGCTAGTCGATGCAGATGGAGAAATCCTCTGCCCGGGTAGCGGCGGAACGTCGTTTGGAACCTTTGTGCCTTCGGCGACAGGCCGCTTCTTTAGGATGTTTTCGCGGTTGGCAGGCGTATCTTGATGGATTCCGAAAGCATGTAGGGCAGGTGGCCCGGAAGATGCGTTAGTCGAGCGCAATTCACCCTGACCACGGATTTGAGCGTCAAAACCATCTTGTGCATTCGCTGAGAGCGGAGACACGGCAGGCGCCATGAGCAACAATCCTCCGCCCAGCATATACCCTAGATGTTTGTGGTAACGCTCACTGGCAGAATGTCTCATTGATTCCCCATCGAGATTGGATCGCGTCTCGGTGTAGAGATATTTGTCTCGGCCATTGGCGTGGCACTCGGGCCAGGGTCACCAGTTCGCCGCTCCCCAATTGAAACTTCCCCACGTTCCAGTGCTGGTATTGACGTTGATTATTTGAGAAAGCCGATTGCCGTTTGAATCGTACGTGTAAATTACGATGACACCGGTATCGTAACTCGCTGTGATCACGCGACCCAACTCATCATAAGTGTAGGTCACGGATCCGTTCGCCGCGATCGCGCATAGGGTCAGGGCGCCACAGCTCAAAGCTAAGCCCAAAATAAAAATCGCTGGCCATCTCAAGCGCGTGGAATTTAAAATGATAAAATAGCGACCTCTATTCTTCATCTTCGTCCTCCCCTGCGAAGGCCGCGCATTTACTGCCGCTTCCGACTTCGCAAAATCGGCAATCTATTTCCGAACTCAGGCGTGCCCCTGACCAACAGGTAGGTTTGAAGAGAGGCGGAGCGAGAAGCCATCGAGACGCTTTCGAGGAACCGACAACGACACCCTTGTTGACAAAGACACCGCAGATAAGACAATTTATAGTATCAGTAGCGCAAAAGACAATCACATATTGCATCGCTCGTGCATGTTGGCCTGCGCTGCTCAAGGGAGGTTCGGATGTTGCAGAAATTGCTGCCGATCTTGTTTGCGCTTTCGTTTTCGACCGAGACCGCACTGGCGCAGAATTGCGCATCCTATCCCCTACCCTACACGCTGACGAACGGCACGACGGCAGACGCTAGTCAGGTGATGTCTAATCTCAATGACATCATCAATTGCGTGAATGCCCTCAATGCCGTCACCGGGCCATCATCATCAGTCGCGGGCCATTTGGCGACGTTCGCAAATACCGCGGGGAATTCCATCCAAGACGGCGGCCCATTCTCGGTTTCAGCGCAGTATCTCGCGAACTCCGCCATCCCGCTTGGCGTCACGATGCTGAACGGGACGCTTGTCCCCTCAAATGCCGCTAATGCCCTAACGTTCACCGTCCAGACATTAGCTGGCAACACGCCGAGCGCGACTGATCCGGTTTATTTTACTTTTCGCAATGCAAATGCCGGCACGGGCAACTACTCCGTCATCAGCGTGACATCCGCCCTTTCCGTGACAATTCCGACGTCGTCGACACTTGGCTTCTCTAACGGCGTTGCGGGGCGGATTTGGATAGTTGCACTCAACAATTCCGGAACGGTGGCGCTCGCGGTCATCAACTGTCTCACCTCGACCTCCACCAGCAAGAGCATCTATCCATTAGCTGGTTGGGGAATCATCACGACCACCGCACTAGGGGGACCTTCCAACAGCAGTGGCGTTTTCTATTCGACGACTGCGGCTTCATCCGTTCCGTACGGCGTCCTGGGGTACGCGAGTTATGAGTCCGGACTGACAACCGCGGGTACTTGGAATGCAAACCCGACGCGAATGGAGCTTTACCGGCCGGGCGTTCCACTTCCAGGTGTCACAGTACAAATGGTCATGAATTCCACCACGACCTCCACGACCGTCGCGGGCACCACCAAAACGGCTACTGGCCTAACGGCCAGTATCACTCCAACGAGCGCAGCTAATCTCATCAAGATTCAAGCCTGGGGCACTGCTTCTAGCAGTGCCTCCTCGAGCAATGCCACCCTCACACAATTGTCACGAGGCACGACCTTTACAGGTATCGGAACGGCTCTTGTAGGGCCTTATACTCAAGGAGGCCCGACATCGGTCCCAGATGCGCTATTCGCATTTGACCTTCCGAACACGACCAGTTCCACGACCTATTTGCCTTTCATCTCGTGCAACGTAGCCGGAAATAACTGCGTATGGAACGGCACCTCAGCCACTGGCGCGGGCACGCCCACATCTTTCATCGAAGTCGATGAGATCATGAGTACTCTCGAACCCGATAATGAAGACCCAGCGCGCGAAGCGTTAGCCGGATAATTTTGCGCAATTAGAATTTGCTTAAGCCCCGTGACGGACTTTTCGCTACGCTGGCTGACGAGGCAGTCCATCGACAACCAGTCTCCGCCATAAATTCCCTGCTAACAGGGAAAAATACAGGGAAAATCGGCAAATCGAGGGCTGAGCCGGCGACGAGATCATCATTTTATGCAGTAACGGCGGGGCTTATTAGCGGCGTTCCCTGTAAGAATTAACAGGGAACGATCTTGGCGTAACAGGGAAGCTCTGACCCAATAGCAGGGAAGTCACTGTCCCAAAATGCTTCCCTCACCATTCATCCATGAATCGATTAGTGCGAGCATCTCAGCAAGTGCGCCCCGCGCATCCAAAAGCGTTCTCGCCGCAATAAGATCCCCTCTGCCGGCCAACTGAAGAATGATCTCCAGTGCCCCGTTCGAGTGCCGGATGAGCGCAAGCAAGTGCTCTCCACGGGGGCCTCGCCTCCCTGCCATCCAATTCTTGACCGTCCGTTCGTTCGCACCGGTCCATCGCATGACCGTCTTGACCGCTTGATGACTGTCGCCCAGTTCGGCCCGTAACGCGGCGGCGATGGCTGCCGGATAACTTACCTTGTCCTTTCCAGGGCCGGTTCCACCCGGAAAATAGTTGCCCTTTTTCGGAAACATCTTTCCGCATCTCCACGGTTAGAGTGAGTCTGAAGAGGCGGAAACCGTGACGTACGGTGGTGCCGGCGCGGTGACGAAACTCACTGCCCTAGCGCTAATTGTCCTCAATCGGCCATGGCTGACTGACGGAATGAATGTTGTGAGTGGTGGACAAACCGAAAGCGTCGGTGAGCGTGGCGGAACGGTGCCATTAATGGCCGCACGCGCAGCCGAATACGTTCGTATGTCGACCGAACATCAAAAATACTCGACAGAAAACCAAGGAGAAGCCATCCAACAGTATGCGGCACGACGTGGACTGACGATCGTTCGTACGTATGCCGATTCCGGTAAGAGCGGTCTCCGTCTAGACGGCCGCGACGCACTCAAAAGGCTGATCGCCGACGTTCAAGACGGCACGGCCGATTTCACGACCATCCTGGTCTACGACGTGAGCAGGTGGGGCCGGTTTCAGGATGCCGATGAGAGCGCCTACTACGAATATATCTGCAAGCGAGCCGGCATCAGCGTCCAGTATTGCGCCGAGCAGTTCGAGAACGATGGCAGCCCGGTCTCAACCATCGTCAAAGGTGTGAAGCGCGCGATGGCCGGCAAAAACCTTGACTGAAAGCTCCCGGCTGTATTCGCCGGCCAATGCAGGCTGATCGAACTCGGATATCGCCAAGGCGGGCCTCCTGGGTATGGCCTCCGCCGTCGACTGATCGATCAAAGTGGTGAGGTTAAGGGCACCCTGGCAAGGGGTGAGCAAAAGAGCATCCAGACCGATCGGGTCGTTCTGGTACCAGGCCCGCCCGAGGAACAGGATACGGTCCGGTGGATCTATAGGGCGTTCGTTGACGGAGGGAAGGCCGAGCACGAAATCGCCGAGCTTCTAAATGAACGCGCCATTTTAACCGATCTCGGACGGCCCTGGACCCGCGGCACTGTCCATCAGATCCTGATCAACGAAAAATACATCGGAAACAACGTTTGGAATCGCGCGTCCTTCAAGCTTAAGAGAAAACGCGTTCACAATAATCCCGAAATGTGGATCCGGGCTGACGGCGTATTCGATCCGATCGTTGAACGACAGCTATTCGATGCTGCGCAGGTCATTATTCGGCAGCGGGCCTATCGTTTTTCGAATGACGCGATGTTGGACATCCTTCGAGGCCTGTTGGAGGCGAATGGGTATCTCTCGGGTTTGATCATTGATGAGTTTGACGAGGGGCCGTCCAGCAGCGCCTATAGCGGTCGATTTGGCAGTCTCTTGCGAGCCTACGAACTTGTGGGGTTCAGCCCCGATCGCGACTACGATTACATCGAAATCAACCGCACCCTCCGACGGATGTTTCCACACATCGTGGCTGACGCGATTGCGGGAATCGTGAATTACGGAGGTCAGGTCTGCAAGGACTCTATAACCGACCTCCTTACGATCAATGACGAATTTACGGCCTCAATAATTATCGTTCGCTGCCGGGAGACAGCAGCGGGATCACTCCGCTGGCATATTCGATTCGACACGGGACTCCGACCGGACATTACAATTGCGCTGAGAATGGATGCGTCCAACAAGGCGCCGTTGGACTACTACCTTCTCCCGCGGATCGACATGACTGAGCCCCGAATTCGGCTAGCGGAGAACAACGGCCTCCGGCTCGACGCTTATCGTTTCGAGAGCCTCGAAGCATTGTTCGAATTGGCTGCTCGTTCCAAGCTCATGGAGGTCCTGTAATGGAAGGCCGAGCCCATCAAGCAGTCACGATGATTCCCGTTGACCGGATTACCGTCGTCAATCCGCGAGTCCGAAATAAGAAGATCTTTAAGGACATCGTTACGAGCATTGCTCAATTGGGCCTCAAGAGACCCATCTCAGTTACCAAACACCACGCTACTGATGGACCACGTTATGAACTGGTGTGCGGCCAGGGCCGGTTGGAAGCCTATCAAGCACTCGGCCAGGCCGAGATTCCTGCTCTCGTGATGGTCGCCAGCCCCGAAGACTGTGAAGTCATGAGCCTGGTTGAGAATTTCGCGAGGCGCCAGCATCGAGCCGTCGACCTGCTTCACGATATCCAAGGCCTTAAGAGCCGCGGCTACGAGGAACCAGATATTGCTCGAAAGACCGGACTCACGGTCGAATACGTGAAGGCAGTCATCGGACTTCTGGAGAATGGCGAGCATAGACTCCTGCGAGCGGTAGAATCGGGCCACGTTCCCGTCAGTATCGCGGTTGAAATCGCCCAGTCAGATGACACCGAAGTTCAGTCCATCCTGCAGCAGGCCTACGAAAACAGGGTACTGCGTGGCCGAAGGCTGATAATCGCCAAACGCCTGATCGAACAGAGGCGCCATAGGGGAAAGGGATTTCACAGCGGCTCGCAAAGGCGCGAGCAGCCACTATCCTCGACTGCCTTGATCCGCGTCTATCGAGAGGACGTTGATCGCAAGCGCGTTCTTATCCGAAAGGCGAATGCGACCCGTGACCGGTTGATATTCATCACGGAGGCAATGCGAAAGCTGTTCACAGAGGAAAATTTTATAACTCTGCTTCGGGCCGAGGGGCTGGATACTCTTCCCAAGAACCTCGGCGACCGTATTCAGGCTTGGGCGCAGGCCTAACCGTGCCGAGGAGGGCTCACGCAGTAGTCCAGATGGGATTTGAGGAAGCCAGTCGCCGTTTGGCAATTGGTGACATTCAGCCACTGAAAATCGTATCTGACGCCATTAAGAAGACTCCGAAATATGCGCAAATCGTAGCGTCCATTGGTGAAATCGGAATTGTAGAGCCACCAGTCGTGACGCGGGATCGCAACGATCCCGGCAAATATCTGCTGCTCGATGGCCACTTGCGAATAGAGGCCTTGAAGGACCGCGGTGAAACTGAGGTCGTGTGCCTCATATCCATTGAAGACGAGGCCTTTACTTATAACAAACGCGTCAATCGCATCGCGATCATCCAAGAACACCGGATGATCCTAAAGGCGATCGAACGCGGGGTGTCCGAGGAACGCCTAGCGAAATCATTGAACGTCGATGTCGCAAGTATCAAACGGAAGCGCCGCTTACTGGACGGAATATGCAGTGAAGCGGCAGAGATTCTTAAAGACAAGCACGTCGCGATCCACGCATTGGCGGAGTTCAAGAAACTAGCGCCATTACGTCAGATCGAGGCCGCCGAACTCATGGTCGCAATGAACAAGTACACGATTGGCTATGCAAAATCGCTGGTCGCAGCTACCCCCCAAGCCCAGCTTGCCGATGGCTACAAGCCGAAGTCCGTCAAAGGGCTGTCGAGTGAGCAGGTCGCGCTCATGGAACGAGAATCGACCAATCTCGATCGGGAGTTCAGGATTGCGGAGCAATCCTACGGCACGGATCACCTCGATTTGGTATTGGCGAACGGCTATCTCGGCAAACTCCTCGGCAACGCGCGGGTGGTGCGCTACTTAGCTCAGCACCAACAAGAAATTTTGCTGGAGTTCCAGAAGCTTGTTGAAGTGGAAGGAGTTGCGGCCTGAAGACGGATTTCAAGTTCGTTCAGCTAATAGGTTGCCTGCTAATGGGGACCCGGACCCGACAAGCCGGGGGACCGTGGGAGAAGCCGCACGATGGGGCGGATCAAGCGCGGCGGTGGGGACGGCGGCGAACCCGCCCAGAGCCCACTAGGTCGGCGACCATAGGCCGACCGTATGGCCGATCGATCGCGCTCGTCCATAGAACCATTGCGGCGTGCCGGCAGACAATAGTCGGCGAAAAACAAACGGGGCCGGCACGCCTTGCTCGGTGGGCGACGAGCAATTAATCGCTCACCAAATAAGAAGGAAAAAGCCCCTTTTTTTCTAATTCGCTTTTCGCTCAGACCTTCAAGGCTTAACATCGAGATCCTTATTGACCCTAGTCCACTTCGCGATTTCCTCGGCCATCAATCGTCCGCAGTCGGCCGGCGATCCTGGGAACACAGTGCCTCCTGTGTGCATGAGCGTCGTTGATATTGCCCGCGCTGCCTTGCGCCTAGCTGTTGCGTCCGTCGTCGGCAAGTTCCGTGAGCGCTCACTGGTTTTCTCCCGTTGACTCTCAGCTCATCTCGGCGACGATCGGGGCATGCACGACATCCTGATCCGTGGCGGAACCTTGTTTGACGGCGCCGGTCATCAGGGCGGCCGCATCTCCGCGATCGGGCGTACCGTCACCGGCGCCGCGCGCAAGACCATCGACGCCGAGGGCCTCGCCGTGGCACCGGGCTTTATCGACATCAAGACGCATTCCGATTTCACGCTGCCGATCAATCCGAAAGCCGAAAGCAAGGTCCGGCAGGGCGTCACCACCGAGATCGTCGGCCATTGCGGCTTTTCGGTCGCGCCTGCGCTCCCCGGTAAGGTCGATCTGCTGAGGGACTATCTGAGCCCCAGCGCACCCTGGCTGCCCTTTCGCGAAACAAGCTTTCCTGACTATCTCGCGACCTTCCCTGCAACTTCGGTCAACGTGGGCATGTTGGTCGGCCACAACACACTGCGCCTGATGGTCATGGGCATGGCGGACCGCGCGCCAAGCCACTCCGAACTCGGTGAAATGACTGCGCTCCTCGAGGACGCACTCAATGCCGGCGCGCTTGGCATGTCCTCGGGTCTGTTCACGCCGCCCGGTTCCTACGCCACAGAGGCTGAAATGATCGCGCTCGGCCACGTTCTCAAGCGGCATCACGCTGGCTATTTCACGCACCTTCGCGATGAATCGAACAAGGTGATCAAGGCCGTCGAGGAGGCGATCCAAATTGCAGCGCAATGCGGCGTGCACGTCGAGATCGTACACTTCAAATGCTCCGGCATGGACAATTGGGGCAAGGCCGCGACTGCCCTTGCGTTGATCGCAGAAGCAAGGGAGCGCGGTCTCGACGTCGATTGCGATTCCTATCCCTACGCCGCCGGCTCGAATCCGCTAAAGAACCTGCTACCGCAGTGGGTGCAGGCGGGAGGCGTACCGGCGATGCTCGATCGGCTCGGTCAGCCTGAAACCCGCGAGCGCATCCGCGCCGACATCGCCCGCGACGGCCTCAACAATTGGGGCCGCATACCGTCATGGGACTGCGTGCAGATATCGATCTCGCCCCACTTGCCGCAGCACGCCGGGCGCACCATCGCAGCGCTCGCGGCTGAACGTGCCGCCGATCCGATCGACACACTCTGCGACTACCTAATCGAGGACCAGGGAGCGACCCGTGTCCTAGTGACTTCGATATCCGAGGACGACATTCGCGCGATCGTTGCTTCCCCGCTCGCGCTCGTCGGTTCGGACGGCAATTGCGTCGCGCCCTATGGTATCGTTAGCAAGGGCATGCCGCACCCGCGCTTCTATGGAACGTTCCCGCGCATCCTGAGCCGCTACGTGCGCGAAGAGAGCGTGCTGCCGCTAGAGCTTGCCATCCGCAAGATGACCGGCGCTACCGCCCGCGCACTCAAGCTCAAGGACCGTGGCCTCTTGAAGGAAGACTTTCGTGCCGACGTCGTGATTTTCGATTTGAGAGATTTTAAGGATTGCGCCACCTACGCTGATCCGCATCAGTTCCCGACCGGCCCGCGCACCAGCGTCATCGTCAACGGCACGCTAGTGGTCGAGGATGCGATCCACACCGGCGCGCTGCCAGGTAGGGTACTCAAACGCGATCGCGAGGGCGCGGTGGGGTAGGACGGGTACTCATGAATCGAGATCGGCCCGTGTCCGCTTTACCCCCGAAA
>Ga0206875_1211_pt1 | contig 12722 bp, 14 predicted proteins | sample Alteio_BWOrgCont_9_FD_152616 | JGI IMG/M metagenome (GOLD analysis project Ga0206875, IMG submission 152616) | Enriched cells from forest soil in Barre Woods Harvard Forest LTER site, Petersham, Massachusetts, United States -... | ecosystem: Environmental > Terrestrial > Soil > Temperate forest > O... | reverse complement strand
GAAGCTTCTTAAGTGTTTCGAATATGCGCGTTTGTACATGACTCTTTAAACGCCAGCACTCAATTTCAAATGCAAGACTAGGATTGTGCCTAATCAACAGTGGAATAAGTTCGGCATGTTGTTCTGATATTACTTTGAGCGAGCTCGAATCTAGAGCCAGGGCAATTCCCTTCGCGAATGCGCTCGCTGCGGTGCTCTCATCCTTTTGCACAAGTCGACTCAATAGATCAATCGTCTGGTCTGGCATCTCCTTCCAAAGCGATGTTGCCGAATTTGAGAAATCCAATTCCAACCGGAACGCCGCGCTATACGACGAATCAAGTAGGAATGACACAATTTCCCATGCCCGTTGCAAAGTCTCCGAAGCGGTAAGCGTTTCCGGCAATTCAACAAGTCGTCGTTTAAGTCGCGCGGCGTCTGCTGGATTGGGGAACTCTTGTCCAATGAATTCCAATAACTGCCGCCATTCAGTTGCTTGACTAATTAGAGTTCTTTGGTACGCAATGATAAGTTTGGAAAACGCCGCTCGGGGTTTCTCGATGTCACTACCATAGTCAAATAAAAATTCCCGAAGCTTGTGTTCAGATGTTGCAATCAAATCGTGAAGTGCAATGGTCGGCCAAGGAGTGGATAGCGAACCGAAGTGCTCTTCAAGAGGTGACCCGGCAATTGACGGTGCCGAATTCGATCTATTGTCTACCAACAATGTAGGTGTTTCATTCCTTCTCCATAGTCGCTCGCTGCCGATAGGCGCAACTTGAAGGTCAAACGCCGTTCCTGCTAGTCGTCTATCGCCTAGTGAGCCCGTAGAAAATGCAAACTCACGACGTAAACGTGGCCACTGTTGGGACCAAACTTTAAATATTTCCAGCTCCCAGTCAGCTGCGCTCTCGTCCAATATCACAACCCCTTTTTCTGGATGTTCGTAGAGCGATCGCAACAAGCGTTCCAGCTGCGATGTCTTCGGTATTTCATTGTCAATCTCATCACGAAATGAATCAGTGAAATGCAACGGGTGTTCGTAACTACTGACGTCCAAGGGTAGCGATGGACGGTAACAGAGTCGGCTAATTGCAGAGAGATTAGAGATTCGAGCCAAATCAGAAAGCTGAATCAAAAGCACATGACTCCACACACACCCTGGTCGCGGCATTTCTGGCGCGACCCATGTGCAAAACAGTGCGTAAAAATCTGTTTCGGGTACCGGCAATCCTGTAAATGATTTCTCGAACCCGGGCGCATTTTCTGGCCCCGAGCTATCTGTAATGGTGGCGAGAAATTGTCGAACTCGCGGCGTCAGCGTCGTCGAGGCATTTAACAGGTTGTGGCCATCGCGATAGCCAAATAGTGCTTGTTCAAACCTAATCAAGTCAGACATTTGGAGAATGCAAAGTGTCGTTGAGCCCCATCAGCCAGCGGACTGGTCGACTCAGATCATTGGATCGATGGTTACCATCGACAATTATGACTCTGTCGCTGGCTTGGTCCATACTGGTAAGGCGAGCAATTTCTTCTTGAGAATTGCTGCCGCCTCGCGCGCTCACTCCAAATAAGCGATGTGGAAACATTCTGGAATTGCATTTTAGGAATTGATCGAGAAGCGGCCAACGTTTGGCGACAAATCGAATCGGGTCTCGCGGCAGCTCATTGGCCATTCCTGGAGGCGCTTTTTCAACGAGATCCCATGCAGAAATCACAACGGCAATCCTTAGAGGCTCTTCACGAATTTCTGCAATGAACTGAAGAAGTTCAACAACCTTTGCTTGCTTTGAAGCTTTCTCGATCGTCCAGTCGGCCACTTTCTCTTCGGAATTCCGGCTGGCGTCTGCAGTGTTGGCATGAGCGAGATCGGCGAAACACGAATGCTCATGGATTGCGTGTTCTCCATCATGGTCACAATGCAAGAAGAGCATTAGTCCTGTTGTTTGAGTTACACGCGTGCCAAACTCGAGCGAGAAAGAGCGCGTTATGAACTGTGCATCAAAAGTTTCACCCGCCAAATCGGCTATGTGGAACGTTGCATGAGCGCCGCTTGGTGGGTGACGAACTAATAACTGATGTGGTGGTGGCGGCGCGAGTCTGCTCGTATGATCGAGCTCCTCGCCGCGTTGCCATTTTTCCCGCAGCGGTTGAATGTACGCCCGATCTGACGCGTGCTCTGAATGTACAAGCCCATCTTTGTCAGTCTGATTATCAAGAATGACATCGAGACCCACGAGGAAATTGGTCTTGCCTGTCCCCGCGAGTCCAGCCAAAAGAATCGCTGAATCAACGATGTTGCTCATAGTTGGCCAAAGGCGCAGAAGTCTCGCGCAGGATTTCGACTGCCACGAGAATGGACCACCGTCGCGCGTGGCACTGATTGAAGGAAATTTGAGAATACGTTCTGGATTCCCGAATCAGACACTGAGAAATCATCCGGTCGTGCGGTAATTGTGGCGAAGCGAAGAGCTCCAAAAGTATTCCCAAATCGTCCTTGGAGGTCCAACTCAATTGCTTTGCAAAACGCTTCGTGAGCAGCTCTATTTTCCGCTTTCGTCACATAATCCCATCGGGAAAACAATACCTGAACTTGTAAGGTCGTAGGGTCATGGCGACTCTTTTCAATTTGAGACAAAAACAGTTTTGCATTATCACGTTCTGAATGGCGTTTCGCTTTATCAATTAGCGAGCTACAGTCAATGAACATGACCAAGTGATCAGCTCGTGCCAACGCGCGTTGCTGCACACAGAATTCCCTCGACTGAAGGGCATTAGGGAAGTCTTCTCCTGGAAGGTCACTAATAAGAATGTCTGTCAAAGACGCGCTTCCTTCCGTTCGCTGAACTCGAAGATGAAAAAATTTCTCCCTTTCTGCTCGAAACGTTCGTGCTGTGTCTGGACGTCCGGAGCCACTGGTAATCGTTGCAAGCCAGCTTATGCGCTCAAACGCGCAAAGCGTTCTTGATCCTGCAAAGCGAAAATCCTTTATTGAGCCATTTCTAAACATCTCTCCAATGCGAGCCAGAAACGTAGTCTTACCTGCCCATTGAGCTCCTACACACAACACCATTACTACCGGAGAGCTATTTAGTAGCTGGGATGTTTCCGAGATTGTGAGCTTCTCACCGGTGTAGAATATGTGCGACTCGGGTTGGGAGTCTAAGTCTGTTGCGGAGACTGGAGTCTGAATTGGCCGCGGTGTAAGAATCTCGGAGAGCGGCAGAAGATGAGGGCATTCTTGTTTATGTCCTTCAAGACATACACCGCTCTCTCCGAAGCGGCACTTGGGTTGTGAGCATTGGGGCATTGCTATTAGCTCAATAAAGATAGTGCCTTCAAAAAGGCCAATTCGTGAAAGTACTGAATCGCCGCTTCAGCTGGAGGAATTTGAAGCTTTAGAGGTAGACCTAGGTCTTGATAGGCCGCAGTTTCTACTTTGTCATCCTTCTTTTTGAAACTCAGTAGGATCGTAACCGGGACTAGTTGTCGGGCGGCCGTATGGTCGATTGCGGCGTTGAGTGAATCCTTGTTTACCGTTTCAATTAAAGCAGCCAAGGGCACGGGATCATTTGATGGCTTCTTGCAATGAGTTAAAGCTTCGGTTATTAGCGCGTCGACGCTTGGAGGTGGTGGCAACGATGTCATTCGTGCCGCTGCTTCAATTGCGACAATAAACGCGTACTCTTTCGTTGTGAGCATTTCACGGCGCTTCTTTAACACGGAACTCTGACGACCCAAAATCCACCAAGAAAACTGGTTTTCCTCTGAGATGCGCTTGATCGCTTCGCCCATCTCCAAAACCGACTCTCCTACGGCCTTTGTCGCGTCGGGTTTTTGTTCCCACCCGGAGGTTGAGGTTATGGTTCTGAGTGCGTGAAACTTTCCTCTGAGGTCCGTTGCGGGTCGCAGTCGCTCAGACTCGTCTATTAGGTACTGAGACGCACGTTCCATCAACTCTTTGCAAACAGGGCTAATACGATCGACCGGATATGCCGCCGCTTGGAGCCCGAGCGCGACCGCATCAGCTTCCTCGGACTCAGAATCCATTAGCCCATAGAGAGAAGCAGTCGCCATTACACGCAAGAGCTCTAAATTATTAGTGGTAGGGAAAGTGGGCTCTAGCTTGACCAATTCCTCGCCAAAGTGAGAAGCAAACGCTGTGTCTGATCTGGTGAATAGGGCCAGCCGAAGCAATGAGCAAATGTCTGCCGCTGTCACGTTTTCGGCAAACTTTTGCGCGGCATCCCAGCGAGGGCCAAGGATATCAGTTTCCGGCCTCAACTCGGCCCGGGTATGCCAGTGGTAAAAGTGTGCGTGCATTGTTATCCCTTTGTGAATGGATTGATTTGTCCGCTTAGTGTCGAATCTTTTTTCGCCACAGCATCCCACAGCGCTCCTAGCTTGTTGTCTTTCTCGGCGCGGTCAAATACTCGTGCCCATCTCGCCTGTCCGTCAAGTGCATCATCGCTGTCGTCCCACACTCCAGCATCGAACGCGGCTTCGAATCGAGAGAGGGTGCCGATACGAAAGAAATGAACTATCAGCTTTCGTCGTGCCGCTGCGAAAGCGTCGGCAGTAGTTATTGACGCGTTCATTGTAGAAGAACTGACTGTTGCATTGTCCCTGTTAGGATTGAACTGTGAGCCCCCTTTCTCAATCGGCTTTCGCCAAGGGGATAATCGAATGCAGTCTGTATAAACATTGGCGTCGTTAGGATAGACGTGCCTGACAAAGCATTTCTCGTTATTTGCCCAATCTCGAGTCTCGACCTGAATTATTAGATCTCGTCCATTACTTAGATCAATAGAAAGCCTAATGACATGGTAACAGGGTTGCCATCTCGACTCGCGTCGGTTGGGGTGAATGGCGCCAGCGAAAATTCGAAGACTTGCCCCTTCTTTGTAGCACCTGGCGTCGTGCTCATGCCCACATAAGACAATATGCGATTGCGTTCGAAAGTAGTCGTTTGCTCGATTACCGTCCAATAGCCACGAATGTGGATGATGGCAAAGCACAATATCAACGTAAGAGGGATCATTCTTAAATTGAGAGAACTGAAAATCTGCGAGCAATAAATTGGCTTTTTCATCCTCTGCGTCGGAAATTAACGCTGAATTTAGTCCATGAAATCGCACGGCCGTTCCATCCTCTAGTTTCTTTTCATCGTCAAGAAATTGCAGCCAAGCAAGTTGCCCGACTGAAGTGGGGCAGCCATATCCCTGCGCGAAGTCGCAATATTCCTTGAGAGCAATTAAAAAATCTAAGGCCGGATCTTTTAATTTAGCTTGAAGGCTCGCCAGGCGCTCTTCGTCCGGGCGATTGGTGCGTAACGTTTGGTGAAGCTCCCAAACAGATGAGTGCTTCGAAACCTTGGCTTGGTTCACGTCATGATTGCCAGGAACGACAAATATCGCTTCGGGATCACTGGAGCACTTTGTGCGCAGCTCTTCCAGCCAACGTTTTGCACGCACGTATTCGTCTGCACGCCCGTGATATGCGATATCACCTGTTACGAGAATGGCGTCAAAATTGGATCGATTGTCCTTCCCTAGATCATCGAGCATAGCCTGGCGAATTATAAGATCTCTGTCGAATTGCCCGCCTGCACCGTCCGTCGTTATATGGAGGTCAGAGATATGTAAAAGAGTAAGCATGTTGTCCTTTTTTCTACGCCAGACGCGCGCGTGAGGTTGTAATGCGGCGGACAACACTTCAGTCATCCCTGTAAACCGGCGGAATATTGCCGGTCTTTTGTGCGTGTGGTCAATGTCTGTATTGATGTAGTCGTGGGCGAGGCGGATGATTTGTGGCTGGCAAGGAAATCTGACCTCCGCCCCTTGCGGCGATCGAGGGACTAACCGGTACTAGTTGAACGATTATCTGAGAGGAAAGAAAATGCAATGCGCTATGACAGGAAGGCCGCTGAGAGACCACTCTGAAGGTATTTGGGACGACGGCGAATGGATCAGCTGGGACTGGATCAACGGCCAGCTTGCCGATCAGGAGCGCCAAGCGGAGTATCCCAAGGCTAACTTCACGGTAATACAGGTCTTTGAGGACCTAGTTGCTGCTGCTCAGGAATACAAAGAGGAAACCGGCCGATATCTCCAAATCTGGGGCGAGCTTGGCGAACTGTACGCCGAGATAAAATTTGGGATCGTGCGACACGCGCCAGCAACGATGGGTTCTGATGGGCGATTAGGAAATGATTGGATCGAAATTAAGACGATCTCGCCGGAAAAAATAAACAACACCGTCCACGTCAAACGAGCAGGCAATTTCAATAAGCTATTGGTCGTGCGAATTACTGATCAATTCGAATTTGAAGCCAAAATGATAGACAGGAAAGATTTAGGGAAGGGGAAAGGAAAACACGCAAAACTTCGCTGGCAATCTGCCAAATAATAGAAATTTACGATTTTCGGCTTGTTTTCGCGAACTGGTTAACTAATTCACGAAATGAGAATTTGCTGTCGCGAGGAATTCTGGGAATTCTAATTTTTGGAACCTGAAGCAAATTAATTTCGCCCCTAAAAATTAGGCCGCTGCAATTTTTTGGAAATAAGGATTTGGTTCCGTAAAAAGGCGCGAATTAGGAATTTTAATTCACGCCGTTAATTTCCTCACTATGCCGCTTTCGCTCGTTTAGCGTGAATGAGCTTGAGTCGGCCTAGCGCCAATTGCCCGTAGCGATCAACGTAGAGGCATGTCGGGCAAACATGATAGTGACCGATCGTGTATGGCGGGGATGTTTCATCGAGAGGGACTCTAATTTCCACCGGATAAGCCTTTCCAAGATCGATATACGCGTGTTGCTCACGGATGCGATAGGGCTTTCCTTGCTTTGAAGTTCCGCTCTTCTGAAGAACTTCCTCCGACTTGATTTCAACTGCGACTTCGAATTGCATAACTAATTCCTCAAGGTTGATCTAACAGGCGCACCTATCCCGTCAAGCAACGTAGGGATAGGTGCGCCGATGACCCCTAGCGGTTGCTGTTCTGCGTTTCAGTGCCGAGAAATCGCCCGGACACTGCCCACACGTCACCGTGTTGGATTACTCAACGGTTGTTGTTGAGCAAACGAACGGAGCGATGGGCTCAGCTCGATTTGTCCGCCTTTCGTCACGTACTTAGTTACGTATCCGCGAACGGCGTCTTGATTCTTAATCTCTTCAATTCGAGCAATACCTGCCGGCGGACCGAAGCCTAGCCACAGGTCCATAAAATCGAGGCGGCGTGCTCGCGCGTTGAGGTCTTCGACGTCTCCAATGAGCGCGTGAAAATGCAAGACACCGCGCTTTTGATATTCAGAAGCCAGCACGTAGAAGACCCCGGCATGTCCTTTCCGCTCGAAGTGCGAGCCGTATAGGTATCGATTTAGTTTTCGAATGAATAGTCGAAATAGCTTGCCTGCGCGTTCTGGATGTACGGAGTCTGTGAACGTGAAAGTGCAAAACCAATTCATCGGAAAACGTGCAATGAAGTCTTGCCATGCGTCTGTCAATGGCTGTGAGAAGAGATGAACTTCATTCATGGGGTAGCCGGGCGAGGCGCTTGACACGGGGCCCCTATCGCGTGTGGTGCTCACGGCGGGCGCTCCGCCGGGCCAAGCCCCGGTCGGAGCTGCGCCGCTATCGCGTACCACACGCGCTTTCCCCGTGATCAAGCGCAATTGCGTTATGGTTTCATCGCCACTCATCGTGCTTCCCAAATGTGAATGGCAGATCGTCTTCAAAGTCCACTTCGTAGTCGTCTTCGCTGTCCGCATTCTCATGTTCAAGAAATGCCTCAACGGCAGCGAGCGAATATCGAATTTTGTTGCCGACTTTCACATACGGCAGTTCGACGAAACGAGTTTCGCGCCATCGAGCAAGCGTAGAAATGGATACGTCTAGCATGCTTGCGACATCGCGCTCTAATAGCAGTTGTTCGAGTGTCATGATGCAGGGCTCTCTTGTTGCCTTGTCAACATCGAAGCTAGCATCGCCGGTCACGCTCATTGCTATACAGCTGCCCACGACGACGAGAAGCGATGAATGCTTCGACATCGCGCGCTTCGTATCGAACGAGTCGGCCGGATTTTATATAGGGCAGGCGGTAGCGTTTTTCGTGACGCCAAATCGCTAGTGTTTGCGTCGTGACGCCGAGAATCTTCGCCACATCTGCGGGGGACAGCAGTTTTTCGACCGGCATAGCGTTGCTCCGAGTGAGTAACTCATCGGAATTGCGTTTAGCGTTCCGAATGAAACCGCACATCTGCGGCGACGCTTATTACAGTGGAGAAACGAAGAGGAAAAACCCCGCAATCCTGATTACTACCCACCAGTCAAGCGTGAGGGTAGACAAGTGCTATGTGCATGTGGCTATCGCCAGGTCAGTCAGTGCACTGTTGTCTCAGCTCTTGCGCTTAGGCCCAAACTCACGTTGTAGCCAACGTTCAATGGTTCTGTGAGGGTCTTCTCCTTGAAAGACCTCTCTTTCGTCTTCAGTAAGTTGTTCGAATGCGTTCTTCGCTAGTGCCGACCACGTCCAAGTATGGTGAGGCTTGGGAATATAGGGCGTAGCAATCTCGATGCACTTTCGTTTTACAGGTGCATGGAGAGGTCTGCTGTTTTTTCCTGCGCGTGTAAGGTTCTCGTGCGCTTTATTAACCTCTTCTTGTGTTCGAATTACCGTATGCCGGATCGATAGCAATCGCTCAATTGACTGTTGAGAGTTTGGCTCGTGGTCCATTCGACATTTCTTCAGCACTTCTTCCATTAAGTCATTCAATACCGAGTGAGTGACGGATTCTCGTGTCGATGTGAAATACTCCAACAAAATCACGCTCGCGTTGCTAAGGTGCTGGATCGCGTGTTCGCTCAGTAACCATTGGTGGTTGCCTGATCGCACTGCGTTAGGTGTGGCAACGTTTGTTGATGCATAGTGATTGATGACCAAGCCCGTTAGACATGAAGCAAGGACGAGGCAGTGTCGCTCATAGTCGGCGAGGTCGGACGTACTGCAACTTCGTGTCGAATCCAAAGCTGTGAAGGTGACTACTTCGATAGGGTAGGCGTTTTCGAAACGCTCTATGATTTCGTTGCTAGTTATAATCTTGTCCGACTTTTCATCCGCTCCATCGTGGCTCGCTGTTTCCTCAAACCATTCAGTTAGTCGTAAATCCCTCTCAAGCGCATTCAGTTCCTCACCCAGCATTTTCGGTGTGAGACCAAGCGATCTGGTTCGGGAGCGCAGCACGTCGACGATTGCATTCAGCAAGGGCTTGGCAAGCGACGGAATTGAATCCGGCAGCGGCGTATCTGAAAGCGGGTCGAAGAAGCGAAAGCAGTCCTTAACCGGCATTGGAGTGCGTCTCCGTGGGTGTGTCGGTGTCAGCGAGAGCCAACATGGCCGTGATCGCTTTGTCGGATGCCTGGCGCAGTGAACTCAATGGCAATTGGATGTAGCGCTTGCTACTTGCGAGTGTCTTGTGGCCGAGCGCTTTGCTCACCAAAAATTGGTTCGCGTTGGTCATTGCAAGATAACTGGCGAAGGTATGTCGCAGATCATGAATCCTAAAGTTGGCTAACCCCGCTCTTGCACAAATTCGCTGCCAGGCTTTCTTCGGGTCATCCAAGTGGCCACGCTTGCCCGGTCCGGCAAACACAAAACCGAAACGTGGTGCCCCAGCTTCTAGGTAACGACGCTTCAGCACTGTGACGGCTTGCGGCGTGAGGGCGATACGCTGGGGTTCTCCGGCTTTGGTATCGGGAATTCGCCACACGGGTTCGTGCGGCCCGAGCTCAATCTGTTCCCAGCGCATCGAGAGCATGTTGCCGCGACGTACGCCGGTGTAAAGCAACAAATAAACCGCATCGCGCACATCGGTATTCGCTTCCGAACGCAATGCCCGCATAAAGCGAGGTAATTCGTCGGCAGTTAAATAACGGTCTCGTTCATTGCTTTTTATTTTTTTAATTCCGCGTGTTGGGTCGTCCCCTTGCCATAAATTCCAATCGTGGCCACGATTATAAAGAGTGCGTAATAAAGTCAGCATAATAGTGGCCGTTCTAGGGCTAATTGAAATTGCTAATTTTTGAAAATGGCGGTGTACATCTTCTTTTAAAATTGAAGATAAAACGCGATTTTTCCAAACGGATAAATAGCGTTTAAAATTTCCTAGTTGATTGTCGGGGCGTTTATTAAATAATTTGGCGTGACGTTCAAAATAAATATCGAATAATTCCCCTAAAGTTAATTCTTCACGGGTTTTACGTTTTTCAGCCTGCAAATCTAATCCACGATCTAAATCGTTATTTTTAATAGCTGCTTCCGTGCGGGCATTGGCCACGGTCATTTCGGGAAATCGACCTAATCGAATACGTTGCACCCGGCCATTCACTTTACGGACTAAATAAAACGTTTTTGTTCCCGCGTGAGTAACGTCAATGCAGAGGCTGCGGGCTTGATCGTCGTAGTAATAAGCGCGGTGCCCTGCAGCGGGTGAAGCGAGGGCGGTGAGTACGCGGGTGGTAAAGTGCAGTCGAACCGTGGCCATTTAGGTAATCTCCCCGGTGTACCGATTTATTTTTAAATAGGAAGCGAAAAAGCACGCGACCTTTCGCTTCTTCAATTGAACGGGCGTGGCAATAAAAACCTGCGTTAATTTTAATAACGTCAAAGGAGCGGTCGGTCCGTTGTCATTTAAAACGGCGAGGTTGCACCGGCTTTTGCTGCTCGGTGCGCGTGGTGCAACCCAGGTGCAACTCAATTGAGGCATTTTGATCACTCTCGATGAATGCTCGTGAATCTCACCATGCGTGCAGACGCGCCTAAGGTCAAGATTTCACAATGACAAACAATGGAGAGGAATGATAAAGAATGAAAATCGCACTAGGACCGTTTAGAGCTCCTAAGCGGTAGGTCGCCGGTTCGACTCCGGCCCGGGGCACCATTATCACCATGGTCTATTCCGGTCACATCCAAGAATGTCCATTTGGTCGATAAAGCGCCGTAGCAGCGTGGCAAGCCGTCGCGTTCGTTTGCTAAGCTATAACAACGGACCAATTAAGGCCCGTAATAAAAAATAGGAGAATTACGGAATGAAAACCAAGCTATTGGTAGCTTCACTTTGTTTTGCGTTTGCGTCACCCGCCTATTGCGGCGAATGGCGAGTAGGGCCTGGTCTTGCGGTGGCGACCGGCCTTCACGACGTAACCCATGTTTACGAAGATAACTACAACAACACGCACACTACTACGCAGGTCGATATTAAGGCGGTGTTACCCTTCAGTATTGCAGCGCAGGTAACCTACACTTGGAATTCAGGTGTACGTGCCGATCTCGGCTTGGGTCCGCTGTTTAGGATTCATGACAGCGGCGACGGCGACGTTAATACCGGACTCAGTCATACCGAGATTCCTATCAATGCAACGGTAGGCTACACGTTCATTCCGCACGGCATGGTGTCGCCTTACGTGCGCGCGGGCCTATCGCATCATTTCGCCAGTGGCGATTACGTCGTCAGTTCTTCGCCCGGCGTGTTCGGCGCAGTGGGATTGGAGTTCATGCGTACGCGCGTTGCCAGTGTTTCGCTCGAAGTCGCTTTCGATCAAGCTAAAGTTGAGTTCGATCGCTATCAACGCGATTCACTTGGAGCGGTAACTCACTCTACCGAGAAGATGAAGACTTACGACACCGTCATTGCCTTGTACGTGAAGTTTTGATTGAACGAAGCGCCGGTTCGTTTTTGCAAGTTCGATCATGACTGGCAGGAATGAAACGGCGTTTGGAATCAAGACTCTGCGTAGTCTCGGTGATAACTAACGTTCTTCAGTATCAGAATCATCGTCCGTCTCCGAACCATCACTCTCCCCATCGTCGTCTTCGTCCTGCTCTAGGTCATCGCCTTCATCATCCTCGTAATCGTCATCATCGTCCTCCGAATCTAATTCTTCGTCTTTTTCCCACTCGGCTAAGACTTCTTCTGTAATCCAGTAAGGATCGCCGTGCACACGCTTGTGGTATCGCCCACTAAATTTACGAAGCGCTGATTCATACTGAACCATAGCAAATACGGCGTCGCTCATTTGTGGTAAGGATTTGTCATCTAGAAGGTCAAGGTACTTACCTTCTGGTTCCTTCTCCAAAATCGCTCGGAGGTCGTGCAGTACACGGTTAATGGTTGTGACCTTGCTTGCACTCATCGTCGCCTCGGGTTTCTTTCCGGATAGAATTCTTACCTCCCGAAGCAGGCCTTCGAAGATTGTGCCACTTGATTTAAAAACCTCGACAAAAGCGTTTGTTGTAACGTGTTCGAATTCATCTTCGTTATTCATTTCTTACCTGCTACTACTATTGTTGGCAGTAATGCAGAAGTGTCACTAATCTTGCCGTCGATTACGTACTTCCACTCCCAGTAGACGTTCTGCTTCACATGGTCTGAACGCAGCGTCTTTCATTGATCTCTCACGGGCATTTTGCGCGAAATTCTGAATACTTCTTCACGATGACATCGAGCGGCTCCCTTTGTTTGCTTTCGAATAGCTCGACCATTTGGCTCACATCGTCATCTGTAAGCGTAATGATCGCCTTTCGTTGCCCAGACCACAAATCGATTATACGTTTGGTCTCGGCAGGTTTAAGTTCGTTTCTTGTAACGAAGACACCAAACTTCCCGAGCTCTTCGGCAAGATAGCGATTTAGTTGGTCAACGTGTTGCGGTTCGATTTCCTTTACGTTTTTCATTTCTATGGTGA
>Ga0206875_1210_pt1 | contig 12829 bp, 13 predicted proteins | sample Alteio_BWOrgCont_9_FD_152616 | JGI IMG/M metagenome (GOLD analysis project Ga0206875, IMG submission 152616) | Enriched cells from forest soil in Barre Woods Harvard Forest LTER site, Petersham, Massachusetts, United States -... | ecosystem: Environmental > Terrestrial > Soil > Temperate forest > O... | reverse complement strand
TAATAGCAAGCACTATACCTAATAAAAAGAATAAAATTAAAGTATAAATTTGAAGTGCAACTGCAGAAAGGAAAATGAGAATTACTGTAGCCCAGGAAAGTAGTCCAAACCTTAAACTCCTTTTGGAATCAGGATGTATTATTGCATCCTTATTTTTGTTTGCTGCTGAATCAATTGGGTTTATGCTATAATCGCTTTTCTGAGCACTTGAAAAGAAAATAATTTGTTTTTTGCTTTTACTGATTGAAGGCAAACTGCTTTTTGCAATTGGTATAACTTTAGTAACAGGTGCGGTTTTTGTTTGAATCTCGCTATTATCATTAGCTATAACTAATGGGTTAATAAGGATGGTCGATGTGTTATTCTGTATGCTTGTTAAGTTTTTTGTTTCTATTGGTTTGTTTTGCCCACTGCTTGCCCAATCAACATAATAACCTTTTATATACTTACGGTTGGTTACAGTGCATGATACTAAAAAAGCAAGAAATAAAAGAGGGAGTAGGAGGTGGGCTCGTTTCATTAAGTAGTTATTGCGTGGCTTTACAAATATATTGAATTACTGGAAGAGCTATATTGTGTTTTACCCCAAACCCCTAAAGGGGCTTTAACAATACTACTTAATAAGACAATCTTGCTCAAAGCCCCTTTAGGGGTTTGGGGCTCAAGAAGAAGCAGGAGTTAACCAATTCACCAAGGAGATTAACTTTGTATAATGAAATCGCCGGAACTGTTTATTAAAAGATGTGCCATAGCACTGGCATGTTTGGTGCTTACACTTATTTATCTGCATTCTTTTCATAATGGGTTCTTTTACGACGATGTTTATTTAATACTGCAAAACCCTGCGGTACACTCGCTTAAAAATATTCCCAAATTCTTTACCGATATAAGTACACACGGCAGCCGGGTCGATTACCAGGTTTATTACAGGCCCATGTCGCTGCTGAGTTTTGCTATGGATTATTGGTTAGGCAAGGGAGCCAACACAGTGGTATATCACATTCATACTTTTATTGGTTTTGTGTTGCTCTGCTTTTTTGTTTTTTTATTCAGTAAAAAGGTGTTTGGGCATTTAACCACCCAATCGTTTTACTTATCGCTGTTTGCTACATGTTGTTTTGCTTTTAATCCTGCCATTGCCGATGTTATTAATTACAATGCCGGCAGAGATATATCTTTCTCCGCATTATACGGAATGATGTATATAATACTCTATCTCTATTCTCCTTTTGCGCGAAAGTATTATCTCTATTTTATTCCTTTGGTTATTGGATGTTTGTTTAAAATAACTGCCATTACCTTTATGCCGGTTTTGTGGCTATATATTATGTTCTTTGAAGCCGATAAGGGGCTGAATGATATTGTAGGTGCTGTGAAAAGCACCTGGAGAAAGATATTACCCGATCTGCTTTTTACTGCTTTTATTGCAGCGGTTGTTTGGCTTAAGAGCAAGCCAGCCAATGTAGGTATAGAAGGGCTGAGCCACACTACATACCTGCTTACACAAACACATGTAATATTGAATTATTTTATTCTTTATTTCTCGCCCGAAAACCTTAATCCTAACGCTTGGCACGAATTTGTTACGTCCCCGACCGATTTGCGTTTCCTTGTGGGTTCAGTATTTATTGTTGGTCTGCTTGCTGCTATATATGTGTTGTCGCTGACAAAAAATATGCGCCCTGTTTCATATGGGTTAGCATTCTTTTTAATTACCCTTTTGCCTGAATCTACTTTTCTGCCTCTAATGATTCCGCAGAACGATTACCGGATGTTTCCTTCGGCAATTGGTTTATCAATATCAATGGCTGCGGTTGCATACCTTATAGTAAAGAACTTTGGTGTGATAACTAAACTCATTAAACCACTTGTTGTAACATGCTGTTTTGTTTTCCTTGCTTTTATAGCTTATGCTTCGCGAGATAGGGTCCGTGTATGGAGCAGCGATAAAGCCATGTGGGAAGATGTATTGAAGAAAGACCCAACCAATGGCAGGGTGTTAATGAATTTAGGTGTATATGTAATGCAGCAAGGAAAGTTAGATGAAGCTGAACAATATTTTGAAAGGGCGAAAGCATTTTCTCCTTATTACGATTTGATTTATGTGAACCTTGGAATAATAAAAAACCAGAAAGGCGATACTGCTGTTAGCTTGAAAGGTTTCGATTATGCCGAAAGTTGCTTTTATTACGCCCAGTTTTTGCATAATCATATTCATGATGCTGAAGTTGTTCCTCTCTTGCAGGCTTCTTTGGCGGCAAACCCCGGACTTTTGCAATCACGCTATTTACTTATGGATATGTATGCTTATCATCTCGATAAACAATTGGCTGCTCTTTGTAATCAAACACTTAGTTTATTCCCAAGCGATGCAACTACAATAAATTATTATAAGCTATACACTTCTGATAGCGTCAACTTTGTTATGGGAGGAATATCGGATAGTTTGGTTGTAAAACCACATACGCAAACCCCAACAAATCCCAATTACATAAGCTTGAGTATTGAATACTTTAATAAAGGAGATTATAAAAAATCGATAGAAGCATGTGAAAAAGCAATTGAAATCGACCCGAAATCGGCTATTGCCTATAATAATATGTGCGCTGCTTATAATAACTTAAAGGAATGGGATAATGCCATTGAGGCAGGTAAAAAAGCCCTGGAGCTGAATCCCAATTTCGACTTAGCAAAGAATAATTTGAACTTTGCACTCACTCAAAAAGAAAAGAGGTAAAATATTTTTTCCTGTTTCTGTATCTTTTTGTACTCTTTTGCATTATGGGGTTAAACTCACTATATGAAAAAGACTTTTTATGCCTTCGGATTATTGCTGCTTGTTGCGGCATGCCCTGCTGATTCAAATTTACCCAAAGGATGGTTTAAAGCAGGTGATTCACCCACGAAATATGATATGTACCTGGATAAAAACACTGCGCAGAATGGGAAAAGTTGTGCAACAATAAAATCCACCTTTGATAAGATTGATGGATTTGGTACACTGATGCAGGATTGCAAACCGGATAACTATTTAGGTAAGCGGGTAAGAATGAGTGGCTATATTAAATCGAAAGATATTGATGACTGGGCAGGTTTTTGGCTTAGAGTTGATCAGAAAAACTCGGTAGAACCTCTTTCATTTGATAATATGGAAAGCCGGGCAATAAAGGGAACAACGGATTGGAAGAAGTATGATATAGTATTGGATGTGCCATCTAATGCATCCAATATTGCTTTTGGCGCCTTGGTTGCAGGTACCGGACAGATATGGTTTGATAACCTTTCTTTTGAAGTTGTATCTGATACAGTTAAAACTACCGGCGGAGCTGTAATGGATACACGAAAAATTAATGACGCACCGACAAATCTCAATTTCGAGGAATAGAAAAAGAATTAGTTTAATTTATAACTCACATCACTCATAGTGTCGAGCTGGTGTATAAATTCGTTGCTCAGGTTTAGCTTTATCTTTTTCGAAATAAGTTCCACGCTCATGTTCTCGTCGGCATCAATAAGGGTAACCTTTAAATTGCAATTGCCGGGGTAGGTGCTGGTTATGGTGTAAATATCCTTTACCACATCGTCAGATACTTTGTTCAGCGGTATTTTTATGGTCAGGCTACGGGCCATTTTATCGCGCACTTCGCTAAGGAGCATAATGCTGGTAGCCTTTATCTCTACCATTTCCGGATTCTTGTAATTAGGCATGGTTTTAGCCTTTATATAAAGGAAGGTACCTGTAACAAAAAAGTGCCTCCACTTCAGGTAATCATCTTTAAATAAACGTAACTGAATACTGCCGCTAAAGTCTTCAATAGTTAAAATACCCCAACCGTTTCCATTCTGAGCGGTGCGGTTTTCAGCGCCTACTACCAAGCCTGCAAAGGTAAACTCCTTGCCCTTTGTATCAGGCAAGCCTTCCAGTTGTTCAACTTTATATGTACAGAAATTAGTAAGGTCAAATTTAAAATCATCGAGCGGGTGCCCCGAAATGTAAAACCCCGCAACGTCCTTTTCTTTATTTATAAGCTCAATCCGGCTCCATGCCTGGCATATAGGCGCTTTAGGCCTGGGTATAGAGTCATTGGTCATTTCACCAAACAACGAATTACTATTGGCACCCGAAGCATTCTGGAAGCCATTGCCATATTTTATAAGTGCCTCAAGGAAGGTCTCTTTATTATTCTCAGAAGCAAAATATTGGGCGCGTGTGTATCCGAATGCATCAAACGCACCGGCCATAATAAGGCTTTCAAATGTTTTTTTATTGGCAGTACGCAGGTTAACCCTGCTTATCAGATCATATACATCTTTGAAAGGCCCGTTCTTTTCACGTTCTTCAACAAGACTGCCCACCGCTGCTTCACCCACGCCTTTCACTGCGCCTAAACCAAAGCTTACTTCGCCTTTATCGGTAACGGCAAAACTGTGTTCACTTTTATTAATATCGGGACCTAATACAGTCAATCCTATTTTCTTACACTCATCAATAAAGAAGGTGAGCTTTTCAATTTCCCCCATACTGTTTGTGAGTACCGATGCCATAAACTCAGCCATATAATTAGCTTTGAGGTAGGCGGTCTGGTATGCCAATACAGAATATGCCGCGGCATGTGCACGGTTAAATCCGTATCCGCCAAACTTGGCCATCTTATCGAATAGCTCGGTGGCAGTGGCTTCGGGTACACCTTTACTAACTGCGCCTTTTACAAAATCGGCTTTCTGTTTATCCAGCAGGGCAAAATCTTTTTTACCCATTGCTTTACGCAATACGTCGGCCTGGCCCTTGGTAAAGTCGGCCATAACCTGCGATATTACCATCACCTGTTCCTGGTAAACTATAACACCAAAGGTTGGTTTCAATACGGCTTCGGCAAGCGGGTGGTAGTAGTTTGGTTTTTCTTTTCCGTTCTTACGGGCAATATATGCAGGTATATCGTCCATAGGGCCCGGGCGATACAAGGCGTTCATAGCAATAAGGTCTTCAATATTGGTAGGCTTCAACTCCTTCATATATTGCTGCATTCCCTGCGACTCAAACTGGAATATGCCAATCATTTCACCACGCTGGAACATCTCGTAGGTCTTCTTATCGTCCAACGGAATGTTATCAATATCAATATCAATACCCTTGATTTTTTTAATTAAAGCAATTGCATCTTTTAAAATAGTGAGCGTCTTTAATCCTAAAAAGTCCATCTTCAACATACCCACCGATTCTACATACTTACCCTCGTATTGGGTAATGAGCAAAGGAGAATCTTTTAACCTGAAAACAGGCAGGTAGTTGATAAGGTCATCGGGAGCAATAATAACACCAGCCGCATGTATGCCCGTTTGCCTGGCTGTGCCGTCGAGCACTTGTGCCAATGCCAATGTTTTGGCTAACGGGTTGTTCGGGTCTTTCTTTATATCCGATAATTCTTTTACCTGGCTGATAGCATCTTCTAAAGTATCTGCCCCAAAAGGAATAAGTTTAGTAAGCCGTGTTGCATCTGCTAATGGAACTTTAAGTGTACGTGCCACATCTTTAATAGCCGATTTGGCTGCCATGGTGCCAATGGTTACAATTTGTCCTACACGTTCCTTGCCATATTTTTCAACCACGTAATTAATAACCTTATCGCGGCCCTTATCGTCAAAGTCAATGTCTATATCGGGCATAGATATACGCTCCGGGTTAAGAAAGCGCTCAAAGAGCAAGTTATAGCCGATAGGATCTATATTGGTAATGCCGGTGCAATATGCAATAATAGAACTGGCTGCAGAACCACGGCCGGGGCCAACCCAAACACCGAGTTTTTTTGCTGCGGCTATAAAATCCTGTACAATAAGGAAGTAACCCGCAAAGCCCATTTTTTTAACTACGCCTAATTCAAAATCCATACGGGTGCGGACCTCATCTGTAATCTCTTTATACAAACGCTGGGCACCTGTGTAGGTTAAGTACTTCAGGTATTCATCGGCATCGGTAAAATTGTCGGGCAGCTTGTATATAGGCAACAATACATCACGCTTCAGCTTAATGGGTTCAATCTTCGATACAATTTCGGCAGTGTTATCCAGCGCCTCCGGCATATCCGAAAAGATGGTTTCCATCTCATTCGTAGTCTTCAAAAAGAACTGGTCGTTATCGAAACGCATACGACGCGGGTCGTCAAAGTCCTTACCCGTTTGTATACAGAGCAATATATCCTGTGCTTCGGCATCCTGCACATCTACATAGTGTACGTCGTTGGTGGCAATTATTTTAACATTGTACTTTTTGCTCCATCTAACCAAAACCTCGTTGCAAATGTTTTGCTCTTTAATTCCATGGCGCTGCAGTTCTATATAATAGTCTTCGCCAAAAATGTCGAGGTATTCTTTAAATACTATTTCAGCCGCTTCTTCACCTTTGCTCATTATGGTGCGGCTTATTTCACTTGCCAGGCACGAAGTAGTAGCAATCAGCCCTTCTTTATACTGGCGTAATAGTTCTTTATCTATACGTGGCTTATAGTAATAGCCTTCAATAAATCCTAATGAACAAAGTTTGGACAGGTTTTTATAACCGGTAGGGCTTTTGGCAAGCAGTAACTGGTGGTAATAGTTCTTCTCATCATCGCTTTCGCTTTTTGTTTTATCGAAGCGGCTGCGCGGAGCCATATAAAACTCGCAGCCAACAATAGGGATGATACCTAATTTATCAGCTTCGGCAACAAATTCGGGTACGCCCAACATATTGCCGTGGTCGGTAATAGCAACCGACTTCATACCATTCTCTTTCACCTTCTTCATCAGGCCGCCAACTTGCGAGGCTCCGTCGAGAAGGGAGTACTTGGTATGTACGTGTAAGTGCGAGAATTCCGGCATAATTTTTGCTTTTTACAGCTCTTTTTCCTCTAAAAACCTCTAATTATTTTTAAAGGAATGCGAAGTTATACCATGCCGGTTACTTTCAGAAGATGAACAAGCGGAATTTATTACAGGATATTAACAACTGAATGTTGATAGGGGATACGTGCGATGTGAATTGCAAAAATGTTGATAGAGAGAAATTTATAACTTGCAACCAGTTTCAATTTGTTATGATAACACTTTTGATGTGCTTGCTTATAGTTTTGGTTTTTGTAAGCCTAATGGTGCTTTCATTATCCCTGATATTTTGGATGAACTCTTCAGGCTACCCTTTTTTGTGGTATGCAAAGAAATTGAGCAAGTGGGGAGTGGTGCTATTTATAATTATTGCCGGAATAGTTATCTATGTCCAGGTCTTTGAAAAAGGCCTTAACTGATCTAAGAAAGCGCTCCTTTCAAAAAGCCTTCTATCATATTGCAAGGCAGCATCATAGGCTTATCGGTAACCGTAATAGTAATAGTCTGACCGCTTACTGTATAAGTACCGGCCACATGCCCAACGGGAGAATTTACATCAAAATTTCCAGCGGCATCGGTGCCGGTTAGGGTGCCATTCATTTTGCCGATTTTTTCTTTTGCTTTAACCAGGTATTCATTTACTGCACCCTGAAAAGGTATGCTTGTAGGATCGCATGCGCTCATACTATGGAGATTTATAATGCTAAACTAAGGGAATTTGGATTGGCAATGTTAAAAATTAAGCATTCCATTTATCACTTGGCCGTATAACGCCCGGTGGCATACCATCGTCGTCATCTTTCTTTTTGCGCTTAAACAAGCCGGCAATCTTTTTGCGCATAGCTGTAAAACCACCTGCCAGAGCAATCATGCCCACTTTCCAGAATTTTAAAATAACTGCCAAAAAGCCCACTTTGGCAAGTATCTTGCCTGCCACAAGCCCGCCAATTGTCCATGCAGCTACCTTATCAATTCCCGGATCAAAGTCTTTGTATTTGTTTCCATCGCCAAAGCTTACAATATCCATAACCTTGGGCAAATTGGCCTGCACATTCTTTAGCTGATCCATGGTTGCAATGGCATTCAGTACCAATACTCCTTTGCGGCCAAGTATGCGCACGTTATAGTTCAGGGTAAGTATAGAGTCGGTACCAAATTTAAGTTCCTTGGCCCAGTGGAGTATTTTGCGTTCCTTATCATAAAAGGGTGTAACGGCCCAACCTATAATGTAGACAGGTTTATAGCCTGCGGCAACTCTCTGGGGATTGCCCTCTTTCTCATCTTTCTTAATTTCATCTAGCAAGTCATTGTAATTGATCTTATCGGCATCGTCGTCCTTTACATAGCCAATATCATCATATTCAATATTGAATATAAAAGACGAATCGGTGAGGATGCCAGTATTCTCAGGCATTATAAAACCCAGTGTACCGTTATCCTCCCTGGGGTTCTTCCATAGATCATATAATACTTTTTCGGCGTTTGCCTTATCGAGGTATTTAAAGCCATCGGGTATTTTAATAGAGCCAATACCATTTGACAACGGTATGGTGCCATGCTGGTATTTGAAAGTCTTTTCAAGCGAATCGGCATAGGTTAATTCTTTCAGTTCATCTCCTAGCGAGTCTAATCTTATTGTGCTGACTATTGTGCTATCGGTATGCTTCGCTTTATGCTTGTTGCCTGCAAATACACAAATAGATAGAGCATTGCAGAGTAGGAGGGTGGAGATAAGTTTCTTCATGGTAATATATATTAGAGTGGCCTATGGCTAAAATATAAATTATATTGATACCCAAATAACCAGCAATAAATTTTCACCGATTGAAATAATGGGTTGGGCTACCAATCTATCCATTTTGTAGAATATTTAAGATGCACGGGCTGATATGGCCTTACCTTGCAGTCGAGATGTGAATCCTTATACCCCTTCCCGCGCCAAATCCCTATCCTCCTCTAATCTTTGGCGAACTGAGCACCGGGAAGGGGTTATTTTAAAGCAGGCCCCATACCAAAATCCCCCTATACACAGCGTCTTCTCTAAGGAGAAGGCGCTTTTTTATGTTAAAAAAACCTATAATTATGGTTATTCACAGTAAATTGTGGATAAAATCGCTATATTTGGTTTAAAATATATACAGATTATTATTTATGTCAATTCACAAAAGGTGGTCAAGCTACACTAAAAAGAACTCTCAGTCAGAAGCTGATACTTTCGGCGTTTATGAAATCGGAGATATTGATACCGGCGCCATACTCTATATTGGTGAGGGTAAGATACGTACAGGCCTTTTAGCACATAGTCCCGATGGCGGCCGTAACAAACATGTTTCGGTTTTTGGTTCCTCAATAGTAGGTAACTATGGTTACCGTTACGAAGAAACTACATCAAAGGAGAAAGCAAAAGCTTTACAAACAAAATACCTAAAGCTGTTTAAGAAGACCTATGGAAGCCTGCCCCGTTTTAACCAAAAACAGGGAGAAACTACTACCAGCGAAGTTCACTTTTAATAATGGAACAACGCCTTACTATAATTACGCTGGGCGTTAGCGACATTAATGTTGCAAGCGATTTTTATGAAAACAAATTAGGCTGGAAACGCCATGGTAGCAGCATGGGCGATATAGTGTTCTTTATGCTCAATGGCATTCAATTAGCCATATACCCTGTTAAAGAACTGGCTAAAGATGCAACCGTTCCTCCTGCCGACATAAAAGGCTTTAAAGGCTTTACCCTGGCGCATAATGTGCGTAGTGAAAAGGAAGTTGATGAGCTTATAGCATCCTTGAAAGCTAAGGGTGTTAAGGTGGTAAAAGAGCCACAAAAAGCAGAGTGGGGTGGTTACAGCAGCTATATCTCAGATCCTGATGGAAACCTTTGGGAGATTGCCTTTAACCCGTATATGAACCTCGATAAAGCGGGGAATGTAGTAGGGTAGTTACTTCTCTAGCCCTATACTTCGTTACTTTTACTGCTCCACAACTCCCTCATATTAGGCGTAATTGTAAAACAGTCTTCTATATTTTTATTGTCAAAGCTAGACCAGTAAAAAATAGTGTATTCGTGAATCTTAAAATTTTGCTGAAGCAAGGGCTTAATGATGTTCCAGTATTTGGTAAAACTACTTGCATCAGGTTGGTCAGTTGTAGCCTGGATAATAATCTCCATTAGCACAAACTTCTTGTCATCGTCGGTCAATACTTTGTAATGGGCAATATATTTTTCAATATCGTCGGGCTCTGCAACTTCGTATTCCCAGTCTTGCATCGTGGGCCCTTTAACCAGGTTCAATTCGGCTGCCAGTTCGTCAATTGCTTTTTTTGTGGCGCATCTAAACTCCGGTTCTATCACAGTAAACTATTTTTTTACTTGTATTTCTTTATCTCTTCCTGTAGCAGGCCGTATATTCTCTTATTAACGGGTACAAGAGGCAGGCGTAAAGAATTGATAGATATGCCCATAATTTCGAGTGCGGCTTTTACACCACCAGGGCTGCCATCGGCAAACAGAAGGTCGGTTATATCGGTAAGCTTATAGTGCAATTTACGGGCTTCAACAAAATTACCTTTCAGCGCCAACCTTGTCATTTCCGAGAAATCTTTCGGGAAGGCATTTGCAATAACCGATATAACTCCGTCGGCTCCGGCTGCCACCATTGGCAGGGTTACCAGGTCATCACCCGATATTACAAAGAAGTCCTTTGGTTTGTATTTTATAATACGCATTATCTGTCCGAAATTGCCCGAAGCTTCTTTTACTCCCACAATGTTTTCAAAATCATTTGCAAGGCGCAACGTTGTTTCAGCGCTTATGTTTGAGCTGGTGCGGCTTGGCACGTTGTATATTATTATTGGCAGTGGCGATGCATCTGCAATTGCTTTGTAATGCTGGTAAATGCCTTCCTGGCTTGGTTTGTTATAATATGGCGAAACAGATAAAATAGCTTCAATCCGGCTCAAGTCGGTTTGTTCAATGCAGTGTACAATTTCCGAAGTGTTATTGCCTCCAATGCCTAATACCACAGGCAAGCGGCCATCTACCACATCTAATATATGTTCGGTAACTGCTGCTTTTTCTTCTTTGCTTAGCGTGGCTGTTTCGCCTGTGGTGCCAAGTGCTACAATGTATTCAACCTTACCTTTTACAAGATGTTCAATAAGTTTTTCAAGGGCTTTAAAATCAATACTGCCGTCTTTTCTAAAGGGTGTAATTATTGCTACTCCCGTACCGCTGAAATTCTGCTTTTTTGCCATCTGTAATATATGATGATATAAGTTGAAGCACGAAGATATAAAATTTACTATTTTTAGGTGCTATTAAAAATCAGGATAGAGATTTATGTTGGTTCACACATTCTTCCATGGTGTTTTTCTCGGTTTAGGGCTGGCGTTCCTTTTCATTGGCCCTTCTCTGTTCGCATTGATACAAGCCAGTATTAAGAACGGGTTCCGTTCGGCGGCTGTAATGGCTTTTGGCATTTCACTCAGCGATGTATTGTTGGTTGCCCTTGCTTACCTGGGCGCTTCGCAGTTGCTTAACAATCCCCAGAATGTTAAATACATGCGCATTATAGGCAGTATTATTTTGTTTGCCTTTGGTATTTACACGCTTTTTCAGAAACACGATAAGGAAGATGCGAAGAGCAAGAATATAGAAGTTCCCGATAGTACACATTTGCCAATTATGTTTGTTAAAGGCTTCTTCCTCAATCTTTTTAACCCATCTGTTTTCTTTTTCTGGATTACCTGGGTGGGTGTAGCCAGTTCGCAGTACAATACACGCGAAGAAGTGATAGCCTTTTTTGCGGGTACACTGGGAACGGTATTTGCAACTGACCTCGCAAAATCATTTGCGGCTAAACTTATTAAAAAGCTACTTACGCCTAAATTGATGAAATTTATCCACTACCTGATGGGTGTGGCTTTAATTATTTGCGGAATAGTAATTATATGGGCCGTATTCTCAGGCAAGGGCCTTAGTGCGGCGTAATGGCCGATGCTCTTTGCAGGCTGTCCTTATATTGCAGGTTCAATCCCGAAACAATATCTTTAGTTATATCAAGGCCATTGTTTGCATAAATTATATTAGTACCTGTTTCTCCGCTAAGTAAAATATAATCGAAGTGCATTTTCTTGTTATAGTCAGATACATATTTACGGACTATATTTAATATTTTAGCGTTTTTCTCCTCTGTTACTCTCGACAGGTTATCGCGTTTTACCTGGAAATTGTCTAATTCATCTTTCTTCGCCTGTAGTTCTTTTTGGTACTTTTCATCATCAACCTGAGAAAGAGCTCCGGCTTGCTTCTTTTGCATGTAAACGGTATATTCTTGCTGTAAAACCTTTTCTTTACCAAGGGCTTCTTCCTGCAATGAGTTTAAGTTTGATTCGTACTCGCTTTTAAAATCAAGCATAAGCTGGTATTTGGAATTCATTGAATCAATATTAATGTGGGCAATGCGTAGTAACCTGTCTTTACCGGCATTGTCAGATACTGAAGTATTTGCTGCAGAGCTTTCTCCGCCAGAAGACTTTTTTAAACCAAAATATAGCCAGAACAATATGCCAACTAAAACAAGCAATACAAGGTTAAAAACTGTCGAAAGGTTTTTCATAAGTATAAAATTTATTTTTTGTAAGGTTCGCCAAATATAATATCTACATGGTAATCCATAGCCATAGGTTTGCGGCTATCCATGCCCGGCTTCCAGCGAGGCATTTTTTTTGCCACACGTAAAGCTTCTTTATCGCAGCCATAACCAAGCGGTTTCAACACTTTAAACTTACTCAGGTTGCCAAGGGTATCAACCCAAAAATCAACTTCAATGGTTCCGCTTATATGATTTTTACGGGCAGCAGATGGGTAATGCGTATTTTTCTTCAGAAAGGCCTTTAATGAATCTTTCCCGCCCGGATATTGAGGCACAAGCGGCAAACCGGGTAGGTGATGCCTGGGTTGTATTGCAGG
>Ga0206875_1209_pt1 | contig 12841 bp, 12 predicted proteins | sample Alteio_BWOrgCont_9_FD_152616 | JGI IMG/M metagenome (GOLD analysis project Ga0206875, IMG submission 152616) | Enriched cells from forest soil in Barre Woods Harvard Forest LTER site, Petersham, Massachusetts, United States -... | ecosystem: Environmental > Terrestrial > Soil > Temperate forest > O... | reverse complement strand
ACACTGTTCTCCATGTGTGGACATTGTTCACTGCCGTTATTACGACCATTGCCTGGTTTGTCGCTTAAAGGCGCCGTGGTTCGCCTTTGGGAGAATCAATTGACCCCTTCGTGTAATGCTCGCCCCTTATTGCCTTACTTCACATTTTCCACACTGATTTTCGCCGGGTCATTGAATCCCAATTCCAGGAGCGCCGCATTGGTGTAGAGGTCCGTATGAAAATCAAACTCCGCCGCGCTGTGCGCCATGCGTTCCGCTTTCAACTTGTTCGCGCCCAAAGTGTCCAGCGCCACCGGGTCGCGGCTGAACCATAATTGATTCAGTACATCGGAATATTGCAGCAAGCCGTTGGGACCGCCTTCGTATTGGCCCAGCAGGGCGTCAGTGATGTTGAGGACCACTTTGTCGCCAACCGATTGCAGCGCGTAGATTTCCGGCACGGCGGCGGCCAATCGGTCGGCGTCTTCCTCGAATCGGAACGTGTTGTCCACGCTGCCGATGGCCACATTGTACAATTGCCCGTAAACACCCAGGTCGTTGTTATTCATCAATGGCGCGATGCTGATGATTTTTGTGATTTCCCGGCTGACCAGCTTTGTGACAAAGGATTTCTTCCCGATGTCCCTTCCTTTCGTGCCGAATTCCAAATCGCCGTAATGCAGAATGCCGATGACCGGGCTGTCCGGCAGGTAAAAATTGGTCGGGTCATAACCCACCATCGTCCCGCTGGCCACGCGCACGCCCAGTTGCTTGCCCAATGCGAAATATCCCGCCGCGCGCAAATCATCCCGGTCTTTGTCCCAGATGATGATATGGCCCCTCGGAACGCCTGCATCGAGCAATCCGTGGACGACCGCAGCCGCCACCGCCGGCCGGGCGCCGCAGAGTTCGCCGCTGGTGGAGAACACCTTGATGCCGATGATGTCATTGGTCGAAACAAAGCTCAGCCATGCAGCCGAAACATCCGGCCGGGCGGCCAGGCTGGTGATGCCGCGATTGACCATGTTTTGGACGACGCCCTCATCGGGTTGATAATCAAACATGGCGTTGGCATCACTGACCATCACCACGCGCGAGATTGCGTTGGTCGCCGGCAGCGAAAATGAGTCGGCGCGGGCCGGCAGGGCGGCCGGTCCGATAACAAAAAAAGCGAACCAAATGAGCGCGTTTCTTGACACGTTTGAGCGCGAATGTTACCACCATCGCCGGTGCTGGCCAAAAAAAATCGGATTATCATGCATGCCGCTGTCGTTTTTGCGATGGCGGTGATGGTTGTCGGCTGTGCGCCCCCGGGGCCACGGGCGTTGCTCAAGGGCAAGAAACTCCTGGATCGCGGCGATTATGACGGCGCGGTGGCGCAATTGAAGGCCGCCACGGCCATTCTAGCCACCAATGCCGAAGCCTGGAACTATTACGGAGTCGCGTTACAGCACGCGGGCCAGTTAGCCGATGCGTCCACAGCCTATCAAAATGCCCTTCGTTTCGACCGCGATCTGGTCGAGGCGCATTACAATCTCGGTTGCCTTTACATGGACGAGAATAAGCCGGGCGACGCCAAAACTGAATTTACGGCTTATATTCTGCGCCGAAGCAATGCGCCCGAAGGCTGGATCAAGTTGGGTGACGCGCAATTGCATTCGGGCGAACCGCTGCTGGCGGAACGAAGTTTCAGCACCGTGCTTTCGCTAAGCCAGGACAATCCCGACGCCCTGAACGGCCTGGGTCTCGCGCGCATCCAACGCGGCAAACCCCATGACGCCGCCGAATTTTTCGCCGCCGCCGTCCAGCATTATCCCGATTTTGCGCCGGCTATTTTGAACCTGGCGACCGTTGAAGCGGAATATTTGCACGATAATCAGGCCGCGCTGGACGATTACCGGAAATATCTCGCTCTCTCTCCGCGCCCGCCGGATTGGGACGCCGTCAATGTGTTGGTTCAGAACATGGAACAAATGCCTGCCGCCGTGGCAACGCCTCCGTCCCCCACGCTCGCGCCCGTGGTGAGAGAGAGTGAAAAGCCGCCGGCCCAGGAATCCCGCACGGCGTCAACCGAATCCGAAGTTCCCGAAGAACGTGTCAATCCGTCTCCAAAGCCCCGGGAAACGCCGCATTACATTTCCAATCCGCCGCCCGAAACCGTGCGGGTCGAGCCAGAGCAGGGGATCGTGACTGCGCAACAGCCTGTCACCTCCACGGAAACCTCGCCATCAACCTCGTCCAGGGGAATGTGGCATCGGCTTAATCCCGTTCACTGGTTTGGCTCTTCCACCCAGGATAATTATGGGAACAGCGGCGTGACTCCCTTGCCGTCGGAAAATGAGAACGACGTGACTGCGGCCCAGGCGCCGCCCAGGCCTAAACTCATTCCACCCGCGCCGCCAACGTTCCCGCGCTATCTCTATCTGTCTCCGCGCAAACCGCGTCCCGGCGATCGCAAGGCCGCCGCCGCCGCGTTTGTGCAGGCGCAGGACGCACAGCAAAAACATGACTGGCAGAACGCCGTGGATTCATACCAAAACGCCGCGCGGCTCGACCCATCCTGGTTCGAGGCCCAATATAATTATGGCGTGCTGGCCTATGACCTCGGCGACGTCTCGCCCGCATTGGCGGCGGACGAAATGGCGCTGGCCATCCAGCCCGGCTCCGTCGGTGGCCGCTATAATTTTGCGCTGGCGCTCAAGTCCGCCGGTTATATGACCGACGCGGAGATCGAATTGAAAAAGGTCATCGCGTTGGATTCCAACAATGTCCGGGCGCATCTGGCGTTGGGCAATCTTTATGCCCAGCAACTGCAGAACCCGGTCATCGCCCGCGCGGAATATCTGAAGGTGCTTGCCCTGGACCCGCATAATCCCAAGGCCACAGATATCCAATTCTGGCTCTCGGCAAACCCGCAGTGACCAATTGGAAAGCTATACTGCCAATCCAGTAATTTCTTCTCGCTGTTCCTTCTCCTGGGCGAATAGCCCCGTTGGGTATTGCACAATGCGCGTTGGGAAAAACTCGAAGCCATCAAGGCCGGTCACGCCACTTTGACTTTAAGTTTGTGACTTTTCATCTCGCTGCGATTCAATTTGGAAATGATTCCGCTGACGTGTTCGGAGGCCACATCCACAAACAAATGCCGCTCGCGGATGTCCACCAGGCCGACCACTTTTCCCGGCAATCCGGTCTCACCCGCGATGCTGTTGACGACATCGATCGGCTCAATGCCCATTTCCTTGCCGACATTCATCCACAGGCGGGTCTGGCCGTCAGGCGTGCGATGGCTGGGTCTTGGTTTGGCGACCGCACCGGCCGGTTTATCACCCGGGGGTTTCAGCGGGACAGGCGCGGGGGCCTTCACGGACTGAATGATTTCCTCGTCGGAAAAAGTTTTCAGAACTTCAGCCTTCGGCGTTTCGGAAGGTTTTGTTTCCGGACGCGGAATCTTGAATTCCTTGGCGGGAGCGGAGGCTTTCGGGGCCGGGCGGGCAGGAACGATCGCCGGTCTCGGGACCGGCGCATCACCGCGCGGGCGTTCGTCGCGGCGGTTTTCGAATCGTGATGGGCGCTCAACGTGTTCGGGGCGCGAGTATTCCTGCTCGCGCGCCGGTTTTGCGGGCGCGGCGGCGTCGCCCCCTTGCAGATGATGCAGCAACGCGGACGCGATGTCCGTGGAACTGAAACCTTCCTCGAGCAAACGTTCGATGACATGGTCCTGGCGTTTAAATTCGCTGTTTTGCAGCGTGGCGCGGATCTTGTCCAGGAATACGTTCGCGCGGGCTTCTTCCACTTCGCCCGCGGACGGCGGTTTGCCGCGTTGGATGCGCATGTTGGTGTAGCGCTCAATGATGCCGATCTGAAACATCTCGCGGCCCGATACGAAGGAGATCGCGCGCCCGCTGCGGCCTTTGCGCCCCGTTCGCCCGATGCGATGCACATAGTCTTCGCCGTCGTACGGCAGGTCGTAATTGAAGACGACCTCCACGTTGTCCACGTCGATCCCGCGCGCCGCCACGTCGGTGGCCACCAGGAATTCCAGGCCGGACTTGCGAAATTTTTGCATCACCCGGTCCCGCTGCGCCTGCGTCATATCGCCGTGCAACCGGTCGGCGGAATACCCCTGCGCGTTCAAATGGTCCACGAGGTCGTCCACCATCCGCTTGGTATTGCAGAAAATAATGCCGAGCTTAAGGTCGTGGATGTCAATGAGCCGCGTCAGCAGTTCGATCTTGTAGCGCCGGTCCACTTCGTAATAGGCCTGCTCCACGGTCGGCACCGTCAACGCCTTTTGCTCGATGCGCACCTGCTGGGGGTCGCGGGTGTATTTTTCGATGAGCCGCTGGATGGGTTTCGGGATCGTCGCGGAGAAAACCACCGTCTGCCGTTCCTTGGGCGTCGCCTGGAGGATCAATTCGATGTCGTCGCGGAAACCCATGTTCAGCATCACATCCACTTCGTCGAGGATGACCATCCGGAGTGAATCGAACTTCAACGTGCCGCGGCGCATATGATCCATGACGCGTCCCGGTGTGCCGATGACGATGTGCGTGCCTTGGCGCAGGCCCATCAGCTGGCGGTCGTAAGATTGCCCGCCATAGATCGGCAACGCATGCAGGCCGCGCTTGAAAAAAGCGAGCTTGTGGATCTCCTCCGAGACCTGCACCGCCAGCTCCCGTGTCGGGCAGAGGATCAGGGTCTGCACCGTGCGCTTGAGCGTGTCGGTCTTTTCAATGGCCGGGATCGCAAACGCCGCCGTCTTGCCCGAGCCGGTCTGGGATTGCCCGACCACGTCCTTCCCGAGCATCAACACGGGGATCGCCGCGGCCTGGATGGGCGCAGCCTGCTCAAAACCGAGTTTATCGATTGCCTTGAGCATTTCCTCGGACAAACCGAGCTCAGAAAATAATTTCGGAATCATATAATGTTTTCATAACGTTGCCCATGCTCCTTCAACGGAGGAGCATGGGCAACTCCTGCGCATGCGGTTTTATTGGTTTTGATGGGTTGAACCATCCAAATACAATTTTTCGGCTTATTGAAAGAAACGAATTTTGCGCGCGTAATAGTCGGATGAAACAGCGTCCATCGCTCACAAGGATGCGGGTAGAACTCAATGACCGCGAGGAATAACTGGCAGTTTGTTTGAATCTGTGTTCACCCGTGCTTGTGTACTATCCCTTGCCGAATTTACTCCCAGGAACTATTTTGTCGCATGCTCAAAGACACCATCGCCGGGATTGAGGAAAAGATTCGCGCGGAATCCATCACCGCCGCCGCCAAAGCCGAATTGCTCAAACTGTTGGACTCCTTGAAGACGGAAGCCGCCATCCTGGAGAAAAATCACGCTGCCAGCCTTCAAGCCCATGCCTCTTTGAAAAAATCCACGGAAGAACTGCGCTCCTCCATCGCCGGCTTCGAGCAATCCCATCCCAAACTCGTCCAGGCCGTCAACAGCATCAGCAACACTTTGTCGAACTTCGGAATCTGACACGGCGAGGTGCTGTCGGCCTCGGGATATTCTTTAAGGTATTGTATCCAAAATCTTTGTCCTTCTCCCCTCAACGGGGAGAAGGATTAAGGATGAGGGGTGAGACAACAGTAAGGCATATTTGGAGTTTTCCACCTCCAAACCTTCTCATCCATCTCTGTGCTCACTGTGGTTGGTTATATTTTACCTCTTCGCTTTCGTGTGTTTCGTGGTTAACTAATCCTCCTTCGCCTCCAACTTCCCGATTTCCGCCATGATTTCATCCGCGATCTCCTGGTAGATCTCTTTCAAACGCGCTTTGTCGCACGACTTCGCCTCCGCGCGCAACTTCTCAAACTGCATCGGCTGGCCATATTTCACGGCCACCCGCTTCGGGTGCGGAAATTTTTTGTCCCGTCCCCACGCCTCATAAGTTCCGAACACCCGCACTGGCACCACCGGCGCCTGGGATTTCACCACCGTCAGCCCGATGCCCGAACGCGCCGGTTGCAACTTGCCGTCTTGTGAGCGAGTACCCTCGGGAAACAAAATGATCCCTCCGCCGGCAAGCAGACGGTCGAGGATGTTTTTCAAACCGCGCGCCCCGCCGCCGTCGCGGTCCACCGGCACTGCGTTCCATGAACGCAGCAAAGCGCCGATGCCAAAGAAGCGGAACAGACTCTCGCGTGCCAGATAATTGATGGGACGGTTCAGTCCCGAGCCGACCAGCGGCGGATCCAGAAAGCTTGAGTGATTTGATGCCAATATCACCGGGCCTGTTAAGGGCACGCGCTCCGGGTTATACACGCGCCACCGGAAATATGTCGCATACATCGCCCGAAAAAAAGTCCAGCCAAGACGATAAGACAGATTCATCGCTCAATCAAAAGGGTGGGGCGAGACTCCGTCGAGCCCTGATTTCTTTGAGTTTGTAGGTTACTTGTGCCGAATTCCGGAATTCTCTCGCTTATTTTTCGCATGAAAAACCGGTTCGCACTCTGTCCCTTCTCCTGGGGGAGAAGGTCAGGATGAGGGCGAGCTATTTGCCGCCTTTTGATTTGCTTTGGAAAATGTTCCAATACATCCCATCCCCTCGGTTTCAAACCCAGGCGCCGGGCGTTTCCCCCTCTCCTTGGGCAGAGGGTAGAGGTGAGGGAGAGATAAACCTCCTGCCACGGGCGGCTAAATTCCTTCAGGGTTCGGCGTTGAATGTTGAATGTTGAACGTTTCATCCCTCTTTTAAAATTCCGTTTATTTCATCCGGCTCCGTATCTCCTGCAAAATCAACCCGCTCGTCTGCTCCGATGTCATCTGCGAATTATTGATCACCTTCGCCCCCAGCGGCACCATCAACGGCGCCACCGCCCGCTGGCTGTCCCGTTGGTCCCGCGCCGCGAGGTTTTCCTGGATGCCATCCGCCGCCCGCCGGCGTGAACGCTCCTCCAAATGCGCGTCGAGATAAAATTTGAGATCCGTCTCCGGAAAAACATTCGTGCCGATGTCGCGCCCCTCCATCACCAGGTTGCCGAACTCTGTGCATTCGCGCTGCCGTTTCACCATCCATTCGCGCACCTTCGGCACCGCCGCCACGTGCGACACCGCCGCGCTCGTCTCCGCCGTGCGGATCTCCTTCTCCGGATAATACCCATCCACCAGCAGATGCACCGCGCGCAGGCCGTTTTTCTCCACACACTCGAGCGTAGTCTTCCACTTGCGGCAGGCCGCGGTCACCGCCTTGGCGTCATGCACATCCACGCGCTTTTGCTGGCAATGCCACGCCAGCGTGCGATACATCGCGCCCGTGTCCACGTACACAAAGCTCAGGGCCTTGGCCACGAGCTTGGCGTTCGTGCTCTTGCCGCTCGCGCTCGTCCCGTCTATGGCGATAACAGTATTATTCATTAATTTATCTTCCGTCATTCTCTTCCTCATCTTCGCCGGTGGGGCGAGACTCAGTCGAGCCCTGAAACTGTTCCTGTGGCCGTAGGCCGCTTTGGACTGCGGTGGCCGTGACACCGCTTTGTCTTAAACCCCCCAGACCTCATTTTAGTCAGCAAACAATTCCTCATGCGATAATTTTCGTCCCGTTTTCGCGTCCAAAATCGTCGCGCCCAAACCCCGCGGCGGCGCGTCAGCCAATTTCTGGAAAAAATTCGGGAACGTCTTCTTCGCGCAGGCTGGATTCCTGATTTTTATCCCCGGCACCCTCAATCCTAAAACCGCAAAACACATCGCCATCCGATGATCATTATACGTCTCGATCTCCGCGCCATGCAGTTCCGATGGATAAACCGTCAGCGTATCTCCCTCCTCAATGACCCTCGCCCCACACTTCGTCAATTCCGTGCGTAACGCAACAACGCGCTCAGTTTCCTGGACACGCAGGCGGCCCAAATCCACAAACCTAACTTGTTGCTCGGTAAATGGCGCAACAACTATTGCCGTCATAATACTGTCACCCAAATCATGAATCCGTGAAATTTCCGAGGTGTGGCTCATGCCGCCAGCACGAATGAAAACTGTGAAATCATCATCAATCTGCCAATGACTGTTAGGCCACTCTGCAACAGTAATTTCGCTCTTCTCAAACGGGCCTGCTCGTAAAATTTCGCCAGATTTCAGTTCACGCCCAAGTTTGTTCTTAGCTAATTTGAAAGCGCGTGATGACTCACTTCTTTCAATCAACCATGCAGCACCCCAAAAATAACTCCCACTGCTTGCATCTGGCTCGATTTGAAATTTTCCGCCCTTAAATGGGAACGTTTCAATCAATTTCAACGTCATCGCCACATATGGCGATTCCTCCGCATTTTCCCCGACCACATTTATCTTCCATCCTCCTACCTTTGCGCAAAGAAGCAGCGCCGACGCAAATTGTGAACTCTCCTCAATGCTCACTTCGCATTCCGCACTCCGCACTCCGCGTTCCGCATCTCCCCAGATCTTCGCCGGCAACTTATCATTCCCACTCTCCACGCAATATCCCAACTCCCGCAACGCCTTGAACAGCGCCGCTTGCGGCCGCTCATGCATCCGCGGCACACCGCTCAACCGGTAAACCCCGTTCCCCAGGCAGACGAATGCCGCCAAAAAGCGCGCCGCCGTCCCTGCATTGCCTACGAACAATTCCAACGGCTTCTCCGCCGTGCCACTATTCGGAATCTTCCCGCCAAGCCCCTTCACCGTGATCGTTCGATTGCAAAATTCTTCCGGATCATTCTCCACCCGTATCTCAAAACCCAGCTTTTGGAGGCACTCCACCATGATCTGCGTGTCCTCGCTCCAAAGCGCGCCGGTCAGAGTCACCTCGCCATCCGCCAACGCCGCCAGGATGAGCGCGCGATTCGTGATGCTCTTGGACCCGGGCACCGTGATCTCCGCCTTCACCGGCTTATCCAATGGTACGATCTCTATGAATTCAGGAAGTGCCATTTAATCACCTGTAGCGGCAGGCATCTTTGCCTGGCGTAGAGCCGGGCTTCCAGCCCGGCGGATTCCGACCCAAGTCATGGGGAGCGCGCCCGTCTCGGGTGCCGTGTCCCCAACAGCTCTGCGGCTCCTCTCTTTGGCGTTGCTCTTAAAACTTCTATTCATTCCAGCGAATTTATATTTGTGCACCAACTGTCTCGCAGGACTTTTGCCTTCTCAAAAAACTTCGAGATCATCCTGGCATCTGACTTTTTTAAGAAACGTTGGAAACTTTGAAGCTCCGAAACAAACCCATCAATCGATCTTGCCAGATTCTTCCGGTTCGCGAGCGCGATATCCCGCCACATCTCCGGCGACCCCGACGCCACCCGCGTCGTGTCGCGAAAACCTCCCGCGCACAGTTGCGACTGGTTTTTTGGGCTTGAAGGGTCCAGCGCCAGGTTTGCCAGCGTTGCCGCCACTACGTGCGGCAAATGGCTTGTGCGGCTGGTGAACAAATCATGTTGTGCAGGCGCCAGTTTCAGAATCCTCGATCCAAGGGTCCTCCAGAATTTCTCCAGCTTGCGGACGGCGGCCGCGTTGGAGCGTCGCGTCGGCGTGAGCACACAAACGGCATTCTTGAACAAGTCTGCCCGTGCTGCCAGCACACCGTTCTTTTCGCCCCCGGCCATCGGATGGCTCCCTACAAAATGCGCTCCGCCTTTGGAGATGAGCGATTCCAATTCGCGCACCACGTCGGCCTTCACGCTGCCCACGTCGGTGACGACCGCGCCGCGCTTGAGCGCGGGCAAAAATTGTTTGGTCAACCCCGGCATTTGCGCCAGCGGCGTGCAAAGGATCACCAGGTCCGCCCCCGAAACCGCTGCCAGCAAATCAGTCGTCGTGTAATCCGTCGCGCCGATCTTCTCACATTCAGAAATGGTCTTCTTCCGTCGCGCGTATCCCGCAATCTCTTTGGCCACACGCAGCTTCCGGGCGGCCAATCCAATGGAACCGCCCAGCAAACCGACGCCGATGATGGTGATTTTCCGAAATTGCACCCGCGCAGTATATCCCGGCCACTCAAACCATTAAAGATTAAACACTCCTGGTGGGGCGAGACTCTGTCGAGCCCTGACTTCGCAGGCTGAAGGCCTGGTCCATCGTAGCCGAGGGCAACGCCCTCGGATTATTCCCCAAAAAACATTTGTCCTGAAAGGGCAAACCAGATTATTGCCCATCTCAACTCTGATATCGGTTGTAACGGTATTTAATGGCCTGCACCCTCTTATTATCTTTGTCGTATATGAGGATATAAGTCCAGGAAGCGGTGCCCCCAACAAACACTTCAATTGTTATCGCATGTCGGCCATTGCTATCTTGTGAAAATTGGATTGGGCCGGTAATTTTATTGCCACGAGGAGAAAGATCCTGAATAAAATTTTGATAATCCTCCAAAATTACTTTGTTTGTTTGGAGATTAGCTAAGCTGCAAAAATAAAAACCCGGCAACGGATCGGATTTTGCCTTGGTAGAACTGCAACTGCATCCTGGAAATACGGCCGCGCACAAAGCCAGAATCAATAAAACGTAACGAGAAGAACGTTTTATTTTATTCTTCATAAATGATAGGCCTCATTTCAATTTCCCCACCGCCGACTTATAACACGCATCCAAAACCGTCTGCGTCTTCAGCGACCATTCGGGCCAATCAGCGTTCAGCTTCCCGGAAAAGATCTGCTTCGCAAAATTCTCGAACATATTCACCTGCTGCCGGTCCCACGCGCAATCAGTCTTCACTACGCGGTTATTCACTTCAAACCCCACGTCAACACCTTGAAGCGGCCTCACAAACCCCGGGATATATAAATGACCGCCCGATCCGCTGATATCCACATATTGATGGAACGTGGTAAGAAAAGAACAATAAAAACCCGACGAAACCCCACCGTCGAAAAATAATTCCCCGGAAAATTCGATCGGCATCTTCCGATCACCTTTCGGACTCGTGATAATGCGGCATTCCACGCGTTTGGGCATCTGCCAATTCATCGCCCACAGCGCGATCCGGATGTTATACCAGCCCAGGTCGCCCAGGCATCCCATCGGCTCCAATTCGCTGTTCACGCGGATGTTTGCCTCATGAAAATTGCCCGCCCCGCAAAAACTGAAATGCGTCGCGATGCGTTTCATCCGGCCCAGCGATTTCCCGTCATCCAGCGTCTTGCGGATTTGCGCCATCCGCGGATGATGCATGAACATCACGCCGTCCATGAACTGAACGCCGTTCTTTTTGCACGCGGCGAGCATTTTTTTCAGCTCGGTGGCGTTGACCGCGCAAGGCTTTTCACAGATCACATGTTTGCCCGCGTTCGCCGCGCGCACCACGTATTCCGTCCGCAAAGCCGTTGGCAATGGGATGTACACCGTGTCGAGCTCGCGCGAAGTGAGCATGTCCTCGTAACTGCCAAACGGCTCCGGCGCGTATCCCATCGGTGTCTCCCGCTGGCATTCGGCGATGAATGCGCGGCTGCGTTCCAGGTCGCGGCTCGCCACCGCCCCCACCACGCAATTGCGCGACTGCGCGATGGCCTTCCAATTCGTCCGCCCGATATTGGCGGTGCTCAAGAATCCGATTCGTAATTTTTTCATAAACTCTCTGATGCTTCACGGACACGTTCCAAAATCACCTCCGCCAGCTCCGGAGCCGACCCGACCGCCGGCGAATACCACACCAGCTTGCCGTTCTTCTCCGTCGGGTTTCGCCACGTCGGCTGCCCCAGCGCCAGCCGCGCCTCAACGTTTTTCTTCGTTTCCCCCAGCAAAACCGGAATGTCCTCCTGCGTATGCAATCCGTCGCTGATGAAGAACGGGATGATGACAATATTGCGCGTCTTCGCCAGCAAATAACAGTCCGGAATCCGCGGCGACTCCTCCAAAAACACCGCTTGCGCATCCGCGTAAATCTTTTTTGCGCGGATCAATTCCACCTGCCGGTCTATGGACTTGCGCGAGTTTTCATTCTTCGGCGTCCCATGTCCTGCGATGACTAAAGTAATCTCGGTGTTTTTCGGCGCGCGGGGGAAGGGGAACTTCTTCACCACTTCTTCGGCGCGGGCAAGGATCACGCCCGTCATGCTGTCATGCGTGCCAACCGGTTTGCAGTAAATGAGCCTTGAATGCCCGTCCCGATTCAATCGGGGTTGAATGCCTGTCTGTTCCCCAAATCCCAATTCTTTTGGTATAATCTCGCTGGCAAAATATCCTTCGCTGATAAAAAGCGGCACAATGAAAACACGCGGCGCGGAAACTGCCGCAAGCACATCTTTTATCCGCGGTTCCTGCTTCCAAAAAGCCTCGCGGACGTTCGCAAAGACCTCGCGGCGGCGCAATTCCCCGGCATGCTGGCGGATAGCCGCCGCGGAATTCTCATTTTCCACGGTTCCATGTCCTAGCACGATGAGCGCTGCATCGTTGTAGCTCCTCTCGTTCACCGGTCAAGGTTGAAGCATCCGCCGTTGGGGGACAAATTTTTTTGCTTGAAACTTTCCGGCATTTCAGGCGTCTTAATGGAAAGTTATCCGCAACATCCTGAATTATGATTAAAACTATTGCCCTCATTCTGCTTGGTTCAACCGCCATGGCGCTGGCCGACGATCCGTTGCCGGCCGCCTCGACTAAAACCGGTGTGACCTATGTCACCGACATCAAGCCCATCCTTGATGCCTCCTGCGTGAAATGCCATGACAGCACCAAAAAACCGCGTGGGCACATGGCCTTGGATTCATTGGCTGGTATCATGAAAGGTGACGAGGACGGTCCCGTTGTCATCGTCGGCAATAGCGCCAAGAGCCCCTTGGTCCTGTCAGTGGCCCATATCGGTGATCCCGATACATTTATGCCCAAGGGCAAAATGGCTGTGAAACTCACCGACGACCAAATCGGTTTGATTCGCGCCTGGATCGATCAAGGCGCAAAGTA
>Ga0206875_1118_pt2 | contig 12864 bp, 9 predicted proteins | sample Alteio_BWOrgCont_9_FD_152616 | JGI IMG/M metagenome (GOLD analysis project Ga0206875, IMG submission 152616) | Enriched cells from forest soil in Barre Woods Harvard Forest LTER site, Petersham, Massachusetts, United States -... | ecosystem: Environmental > Terrestrial > Soil > Temperate forest > O... | reverse complement strand
AGATTGTCTCGCTGCTGGGCCGCGAGCCCACCTACACCGAGCTTGGCATTTTCAGCGTGATGTGGAGCGAACACTGCTCGTACAAAAGCTCCCGCGTTCATCTGAAGAAGCTGCCCACGCGCAGCAAGCTGGTGCTGCAAGGGCCGGGCGAGAACGCGGGAATCATCGACATCGGCGACGGTTATGCCATTGCGTTCAAAATCGAATCGCACAACCATCCCAGCTTCATTGAACCGTTCCAAGGCGCCGCCACCGGCGTGGGGGGCATTCTGCGCGACATCTTCACCATGGGAGCGCGGCCGATCGCGGTCATGGATGCAATCCGTTTCGGCCCCCTCCACATTCCCCGCAATCGCCGCATCCTGGAGGGCGTGGTTTCGGGCATCGCGCACTACGGGAATTGCTTTGGCGTGCCCACGGTGGGCGGAGAGTGCGTGTTTGAGGATTGCTACAACGGCAATCCGTTGGTCAATGCGTTTGCCCTGGGCGTGTTTCGCAAAGACGAAGTCTTCTACGGCAAGGCGGAGGGCATCGGCAACCCGGTGATTTACGTCGGTGCGAAAACCGGCCGCGACGGGATACACGGAGCTTCGATGGCCTCCGCCGAGTTCACCGAAGAGTCCAAACAGAAGCGTCCCAACGTACAGGTGGGCGATCCGTTTCTCGAAAAGCTGTTGCTCGAAGCGTGCCTGGAAGCGATGCGCACCGGCGCCATCGTCGGCATTCAGGACATGGGCGCCGCCGGCCTGACGTGCTCTACCTGTGAGATGGGAAGCCGCGCGGGCACCGGCGTCGAAATCGATCTGCAGTATGTGCCGCAGCGCGAAACCGGTATGACGCCCTACGAAATCATGCTGTCGGAATCCCAGGAGCGCATGTTGCTGGTGGCCGACCAGGGGCGTGAAGCCGAAGTCTTCGCCGTCTTTCACAAATGGGGGTTGGACGCGGTCACGGTAGGGCACGTCACTCCCGATGGCATCCTGCGAGTGAAGGATCACGGCATAGTAGTGGCGGAGATTCCCAACCGCGCGCTCGCCGATGAAGCTCCGGTCTATAACCGGCCACACACCAAGCCCGCGCGGCTCGCACCCCTCGATCCTCCACCGCTTCCGGATCGTTCCGCGCCGGGTGTCCTGCGCGCCGATCTGATCGCGCTGCTCAGCTCTGGCGATCTGTGCTCCAAACGCTGGATCTGGGAGCAATATGACTATCTGGTGCGCAGCAGCACGCTGGCCGGCCCCACCGCCGACGCCGCCATCGTTCGAATAAAGGAAACCGGCACCTCTATCGCCATTTCTCTAGACGGAAATGGACGCTATTGCGCGCTCGATCCGCGCGAGGGAACCAAGCTGATGGTGGCTGAATGTTGCCGCAATGTTTCGACTTCGGGCGCGCTTCCCGTCGCCGCCACCAACAACTTGAACTTCGGCAATCCTGAGCGTCCTGAGATCATGGCGCAATTGGTGGAATCCATCGAAGGCATGGCGGAGGCCTGCGAGTTTTTTGAAACTCCCATTACCGGAGGCAATGTCAGTCTGTACAACGAGACGCTGGGCCAGGCGATTTTCCCCACGCCCGTGCTGGGCATTGTCGGCCTGATGAAGACTACCCAGCCGACGCCGATTCATTTCCCAAAGGCGGGGCTGGATCTTATCCTGCTCGGCGGCTTCGGACAATGCGACGAGCGGTACTTCGGAGGCACACAATACGCCAAAGTAATTCTCGAGTCTCTTTGGGGCCTGCCGCCTAGTTTGAATATGGCTTACGAAAAGTGCGTACATAAAGCGATCCGTGAAATCGTTGCGGCGAAGCTGGCGGAAGCGGCGCACGATGTGAGTGACGGCGGCGTCGCGATTGCTCTTTGCGAAAGCTCTTTCGGGTCCGCCGGAATGGGGGCGCGTATCGAGATCCCGGCCGGCGCACGTCCTGAATTCGTGCTGTTTCATGAAGGTCCCTCGCGTGTTGTAGTGGCCACATCGGAGCCCGAAAAAGTTGTGGAAATCGCGCAAGCCAATTCGGTGGAAGCTGTGCGTATCGGTGTTACGATGAAAGAGCGGTTACGGATCGATTGCGGTTCGGATACCTTGCTGGATTGCGACCTGACGGAGTTGAGGCAACCTTGGGAAACTTCACTCGAACGCCTGCTGCACCAGCAGTAGCCGAAATACCTCTCGATAAACTGCGCGAAGAATGCGGTGTCTTCGCCATCCACGGCCATTCGGAAGCCGCCAATCTCGCCTACCTGGGCCTCTACGCCCTGCAGCATCGCGGGCAAGAGAGCGCGGGCATCGCGACCAGCGACCATCGCGAAATCCGTTGTTCCAAATCGATGGGCCATGTGGCGGATATTTTCACGCCGGAGCAGATCGCGAGTTTACCGGGCGACATGGCGATCGGACACACGCGCTATTCCACCGCCGGCGATACGGTGCTGCTCAACGCGCAGCCATTCTTGGTGGCGTGTAACAAGGGACAGATCGCCGTGGCGCACAACGGCAATATCACCAACGCCGCCGAATTGAAGCTCGACTTGGAACGTGAAGGCTCCATTTTTCAGGCGTCCAGCGATACCGAAGTTATTCTGCACTTGGTGGCGCGGTCGCGCGAACGTACGCTCGCGGGTGCCTTGCGCGAAGCCATGTTGCAACTGGAAGGCGCATTTTCGTTGGTGTTCTTGGCGAAGGATCGCGTAATCGTAGCGCGCGACCCGCACGGTTTCCGGCCCCTGGCGTTTGGAAAAATGCCGTCGCTGGAGGGCGGCACAGCGTATGTATTTGCGTCCGAAACCTGTGCCTTCGATCTGATCAACGCGGAATATGTGAACGATGTGGAACCGGGTGAGATGGTGTGCGTCGGCCCGGAAGGTTTAACGCGCGAGCGCTGGGCTCCAGCCGCTCCCCAGGCGCACTGTGTCTTCGAGCACGTCTATTTTTCGCGGCCCGATTCCATCGTGTTCGGGCGCTCGGTGGGGCAGTCGCGCGAGAATCTCGGCCGGATGCTAGCGCGCGAATCGGCGGTGCCAGCCGACGTCGTTGTCCCCGTGCCCGACTCCGGGGTGGCCGCCGCCATTGGATTTGCGTCCGAAGCAAACATACCTTTCCGGCAGGCCTTGATCCGCAACCATTATGTCGGCCGCACGTTCATCGAGCCTTCACAAGCCATTCGCGACTTTGGTGTAAAGCTGAAGCTGAATCCAGTGCGGCATCAATTGGAAGGCAAACGCGTGATCCTGGTGGACGATTCCATCGTGCGTGGCACCACCAGCCGCAAGATCGTTCGCATGGTGCGCAACGCGGGCGCGCGCGAAGTGCACATGCGCATCTCCTGCCCTCCTACCATCTCTCCGTGCTTCTATGGCGTTGACACGCCGTCCAAGAGCGAACTGATCGCGGCCAATAACTCGATTGAAGAAATCCGTCAGTTTGTCGAAGCCGACTCGCTGGCTTTTCTCTCTTTGAGTTCTCTGCGACAAGCGGTAGCGGACGCAAAAGGCGATTATTGCTACGCCTGCTACACCGGCAATTACCCCACCGAACTGGTGCAGGTTGAAGAATTAGTCGGCGCCAAATTCCGGTAGCCGAGAAGCCGGGAGTACAATCAAAGCATGGGCGCAACCACGACGCTGGTCACAGTCCCTGAGTTCCTTGAGCTGCCTGAGCCTGAAGGCCAGCTCACAGAGCTCATTGGGGGCGAAGTTATCAGCATGCCAAAGGCCGGGTATCCGCACGAAATTACGAAGTCCAACATAATTCGAGTTTTGGTTGCCTGGTCGCTTCAAAACTCGACTTATCGGGTGTTCTGCGAGGCGGCCTATCAACTGGATGCGCGCAACTGTTTGGTTCCCGACTTCAGCCTGCTGGCCCAAGATCGGCTCCGGCCCGGGAGCGCTGGAGTATTCCAGCAAGCTCCCGAACTCGCGGTTGAAGTTGTTTCTTCCGAGACCGCCGCCCGGCTGGAAGACAAGATCGAGCTCTATCTGTCACACGGTAGCAAGTCGGTTTGGGTGGTGTACCCTCAACAGCGTTTAGTCCGCATCTTCGACGCTGAAGGTGGGGCGAAGAAATTCGAACGCGACCAACGATTAGTCGATCCTAGCGTTCTGCCTGGATTCGGCGTTCCAACCTCGGCGATCTTCGAGGGTGTCTAGTCCACTCACCAAATTAGCCCCGGCCGTCGCCGCCTCAGCGCTGGCGATTCCGCATTCCCGCATTCGCGAACTGGCTGAGCTCGCCATGTCCATGGACGGCGTTCTCAAGCTTTACTTCGGTGAATCCAACCTTCCAACGCCTGAGTTCATCAAGCGGGCCGCGCAGAAGGCCATGGCGGATGGCTTCACGTTCTATACCGAGAACGCCGGCTTGCCCTCGTTACGCAAGGCCCTGGCCCGCTACTACCAGGAACTGCATGCGGTGGAAATCGACGCCGCGAGCGAAATCGTCGTCACCGCGTCTGGAGTGCAGGCCCTGCACCTGGCGATTCGTTGCGTGCTCGATCCGGGCGATGAAGCGCTGGTCCTGACGCCCGCCTGGCCCAACGGTGCGGCTAACGTCGCGATGGCCAACGCAGTGCCGGTAGAGATTGCCCAGCCGCTGATGGGCGACCGTTACGGAATCGATTTTGCAGCGCTCGAAGCCGCCGTCACGCCACGAACGCGCATGCTGCTTTATACCTCGCCATCGAATCCTTTGGGTTGGGTCGCCACGATCGACGAACAACGTAGACTGTTGGAATTTACGCGCCGGTATGGCTTGTGGTTGATGGCGGACGAAGTATATGAGCGCCTGAACTACACCGGGCCGAAGCCCACCACTCCCACGCCCACCATCCTGAAGCTCGCTACTCGCGATGACGCCGTGATGGTGGTGCAATCCTTTTCAAAAGCCTATTGCATGACAGGCTGGCGTTTGGGATGGCTGGTGGCCCGGCGCGATCTGGTTGCTCGAGCCACGCAACTGAATGAGTTCGTCGTCTCGCATGCCCCCAGCTTTACGCAACGAGCGGGCGAGACCGCTCTGCTGTGGGGTGAGAACGCGCTGCTGGAATTGCTGGTGCGGCTGAAAGAGAATCGCGACTTCTGCCTGGCGCAGCTCTCGAAAATGCCAGGGATCACCGTTCCCAAACCGGACGGCGCATTCTATTTGTTTCCCAAAATCTCCAGCGCTCCCGACTCGTTCGATTTCTGCAAACGCCTCTTGCTCGAAACACGCGTCGGCTTGGCGCCCGGCATAGCCTTCGGGGCCGGTGGCGAAGGATCGGTCCGAATTTGTTACGCGGCCGATCGCCCCATCCTGGAAGAAGCGATGGCGCGCCTCAGCCTGTTTCTGCACTGAGCGCGCGCCCTCCCCTCTGCTCCTCCTCTGAGTCGTGTTAATTCGCTTGGTGGGCCGCGTTGTGCTTATCGCGGTAAATATTCCGGCTCAGCCGGTTCTGCTGGCGATTTACTTGCGCCTTCTCTTTGTTCGTCAGATTGCCGCCATTCTGCCTGCGGTCCCGCCGCGTCTCCCGATTCAGAGCGGCTTCCTTATGTTCCAGGTTCGCAGTCTCATGCGGTGTGAGCGAGCCGTTGGCTACTCCGTTTGCGATGCGATCCTGCTGATTTTCCTTGCGCTGCTGGATTTCCTGCGCTTGTACCGCAGCGCCCAGCATCATCCCGGTTACGGCAAAGGTGAGAATTCTGCTCCTCATAATTGGTCTCCTAAGCCTGTAAACGCGGTTCGCGCTCAGGAGTCTCGCTTCCGAGCGTCAATTTCCGCTCACAAACCGCCGAACTTCCTGCTCCAGCCCAGGTGCGCAGCCGATGCCATTCCCCGCGTAAATGGTTGAACCGCCATCCACGTTGAAATACCGTGCCCCGGCCTCTTCCAGGATCACCTTCAGCGGTGCGAAATCCCAGGGAGCAGCGGTAGGTTCAATCCAAACCTCGGCCAGCCCGGAGGCTACCATCATGGCGTCTGCTGCGCCTCCCATGCCGCGCACCGACCAAAAGCGCGCCATCCAATCCAGCAATCGATCGCGGTACGGCGAGTTCGCCACCTTGTCGTAACCGTTCAGACACAGAACAGATTCTTCCACGGACGTTTTTGCGGATGCCCCGATGCTTGCTCCATTGCAAAGCGCCCCGCCGCCGCGGCTTGCCACGTAGAGCTTGCCCAATATCGGTAGATTCACAACGCCCACCACCACGTCGTCCCCGGCTTCCAGGGCGATGAGGTTGGCCCACAGTGGATTGCCGCGCACGTAGTCGCGAGTCCCATCAATAGGATCGATAATCCAGCGCCGTCCGCTGCGAGATTCCACGCGCGCGCCTTCTTCCCCCAAGATGCCGTCCTCGGGGAACGCTTCGCGCAACAGGCCGGCAATCATCTGTTCGCATTCCCGGTCCGCTTGCGTTACTGGAGACTGGTCGGGTTTGGTCTCAGCAACGATCCCCGGTTGGTAACGCAGCGCCAACTCAGCCGCTCTCTTCGCGCCCTCCATCGCCACTTCCAACTCTTTAGACCAGGTGTTGACCATCCCTATCCCTTTTAATACAAACCACACCGTAGCACGTCTACAATAGGCGAATGGGCGCTCGCACCATGTACGCGGTTCTCGAAGAAACCGCCAGAACCCGTCGCAACGCAGCGGCTTTGCACCAGCCCATCGGCAAAGGCAAATATCAGGTCTACAGTTGGATCGACTATGTCCAGGCGGTGCAGGAAATTGCTTGCGGCTTGCGTCGGTTGGGCATCCGCAAAGGCGATACCGTGGCGCTGCACTCGGAGACTCGCGCCGAATTCTACCTCGCGGACCTGGGCGTTCTCACCAACGGTTCCATCGCGGCGGCTCTCTACACCACCTATCCGTTTCCAGAACAAGCGCGTAATATCCAGGCCAGCCACGCCAAAGCTGTGATCGTCGAAGATCCCCCCGGCATGCAGGCGCTCATCGCCGCGGCCAGTGGCCAGGAACTAGCGGGGCTACATTGGATTCTATTGACGGGCGAAGCCGACGGCGCGCTTACTTTGGACCAGCTACGGGCCATGGGCCGCCAGGCGCGGAAGACAGATCTGGATGCGTTCGAAAAGATCCGCGCGGAGGTAGGTGAGAACGATCCAGCCATTCTGTATCTCACGTCCGGCGCCACTGGCGAACCGAAGATGGGACTGGTAACGCACGCGGCGCTGACCACCAATATCGACATGGGGCCGCAGGTGCTGGAACTCACGCCCAATGATTGCACCATCGCTTTTCTGCCTTCGGCGCATATTGCGCAGCGAGTCGTAATCGAGATGCTTCCCATCCGCATGGGCGTTCCGGTTTGGTTTTCCGAGAGTCTCGCCAAGCTTCCCAACGAAATGAAGACCATCCGTCCGACATTTCTGTTGGCGCCGCCGCGAGTGTGGGAGCGCATCTTCGCCAGCGTCCGAGCGGAGATCAAGAAGAAAGGCCCGGCTACCAGAAAGATCTTTCACGGCGCCGTTGGATTGGGAGCCGAAGTGAGCCGGCTGCGCGAAGAAGGAAAGCCGGTCCCGAAACCCATGCTGGCGATGCTCAAGATCGCCGACCGGCTGGTGTTCTCGAAAATTCGCGCCCGTCTGGGAGGCCGCCTCCGGGTGGCTGCATCAGGTGCCGCGCCGCTCGGGAAGGATCTGGCGCGCTTCTACGCCGCCATTGGAATGCCTCTCATTGAGGGCTACGGGCTCACTGAAGGCGGAGTGGTCTGTTTGAACCCGATCGATCGTCCGAAGTCCGGCAGCATTGGGGTGAAACTTCCGGGCGTGGAGCTACAGTTGGCCGAAGATGGCGAATTGCTGATCCAGAGCCCCACTCTGTTCTCGGGCTACTACAATGATCCGGCGGCAACCGCGGCAGTGTTGCGCGACGGCTGGCTCTATACCGGCGACATCGCCGAATTCGATTCCGACGGATATGTCTACATCACGGGCCGTAAGAAAGAGTTGATTGTTTCATCCAATGGCAAGAAAATCTATCCCGCGCGAATCGAAATGCTTTTCAAAACCGAGCCCATTATCAACCAAATCGTGCTGATTGGCGACCGGTTGCCGTATGTCACCGCCCTGCTGACCATCCACGCCACTGAAGTGGCATCGTCCGCCGAAGCCGAAGTGAAGAAGGCCGTGGCACGCGTGAATCGGCAGCTCGCGCCCTTTGAACAGATTCGAAAGTTTCGCATCCTGGAACGGGATTTCTCCATTGAAAGCGGAGAGCTGACGCCCACCATGAAAGTGCGGCGCAACCGGGTGTTGGAGAACCATCGCGAATTGGTCAGTGAGCTGTATATGGGGAAAGAGGAGAGCCAATAACACCGCCCATCGCAAAAATCGTCCCCAGGGAATTCACGCTGCACGGAGAGACGCGCATCGATAACTACTTCTGGCTGCGCCACCAATCCGGCCCGGACGTAATTCCCTACCTGGAGGCCGAAAATCGCCATACCGAGGAAGTGATGGCGCCCACCAAGTCATTGCAAGAGGGTTTGTATCGCGAGATCCTCGGGCGCATTCAGGAGACCGACCTATCGGTGCCAGTGAAGCGCGATGATTATTTCTATTACACGCGCACCGAAGAAGGTAAGGCCTATTCGATTCAATGCCGCAAGCACGGAAGCCTGGAGGCGCCCGAGGAAGTTCTACTGGATGCCAATGCATTGGCGGAAGGGGAGAAGTATTTTCGATTAGGAAACTTCGCAGTAAGCCCGGATCATCGTCTGCTGGCGTATTCCACCGACTTGGAAGGCGACGAAACGTACACCATTTACGTGAAAAATCTGGCAGCGGGCGAACTCCTGCCGGATCGCATTGCGAATACGTACTACACGCTCGAATGGGCAAACGACAATCGGACGTTCTTCTATACCGTGTTGGACGAAACCAAGCGGCCTTATCGAGCGTTCCGGCATGAGCTTGGCGCCGCGTCCGACACTTTGGTGTACCAAGAGGACGACGGACGTTTCTCGTTGGGACTAGTAAAGACGCGCAGCCGCCGGTTCTTGTTTATCGAGCTATCCAGCCCCCTCACATCCGAGGTGCGCTACCTGGAGGCTGCCAATCCCGGCGGTGAATTCCGTGTGATGCTGCCTCGGCGGCAAGACGTCGAGTATGATGCGACGCACCACGGCGAGTATTTCTACATCCGGACCAACGATGCAGCGAAGAATTTCCGGTTGATCCGAACGAAGGTCGGTGATCCGTCGAGCGAAAACTGGCACGAAGTGATTCCGGCGCGGGCTGAAGTCACCATTGAAGGCGTCGACTCCTTCGAAGACCACTTAGCCATCTACGAACGCGAGCGCGGTTTGGAGAGGATCTGCATCCGCGATGGTTCCGGCGCATTTTCGCACTACATCGATTTTCCAGAGCCTGTCTACACAGTCGGCGCCACGGGCAATGCCGAATACAAAACGAATTTGCTGCGCTTCAACTACACTTCGCTGGTTACCCCGATGTCGGTGTTCGACTACAACGTGCGGACCCGCGAACGCGAGCTGAAGAAGCAATACGAAGTGCGCGGCGGCTACGATTCCTCGCAGTATCAATCCGAACGGATCTTCGCGAAAGCGTCCGACGGTGTGGAGGTCCCCATTTCTCTGGTCTATCGCCGAGGTTTGGAACGGAACGGAGCCAGCCCGCTGCTACTTTACGGCTATGGCGCATATGGCCACAGCATCGATCCACGTTTTTCCTCCGATCGCTTAAGCCTGCTCGATCGCGGCGTCGCTTTCGCCATCGCTCACATCCGCGGTGGCGCCGAGATGGGAGAAGAGTGGCACGATAACGGCAAACTGCTCCAGAAGAAGAACACTTTTACGGACTTCATCGCGTGCGCCGAACATCTCATCTCTGCCCATTACACTTCCAGTAACCACCTCGCGATCATGGGAGGCAGCGCCGGCGGTCTATTGATGGGCGCGGTACTGAATCTGCACCCGGAGCTGTTTCACGCGGCGATCGCCAAAGTGCCCTTCGTTGACACGTTGAATACCATGCTTGACCCCACCTTGCCACTAACCATTTCCGAGTACGAAGAGTGGGGCAATCCGGAAGAGAAACAATATTACGACTGCATCCGGTCCTATTCGCCGTACGATAACGTAGCGTCGCGAAAGTATCCCACCATGCTGGTAACGGCCGGGCTCAACGATCCGCGCGTCTCCTATTGGGAACCAGCCAAGTGGGTGGCGAAGCTCCGCGCACAGAAGAAGGATTCGAATGTCTTGCTGCTCAAGACCGACATGGGCAGCGGCCACTTCGGACCGTCAGGCCGCTATGAAGGCATTCGGGAAGTTGCCTTCGACTACGCGTTCTTGCTAATGGCAATGAACCTGGCCTAGGCGATCAACGACAGCAGCGTTCGTTTTACCACTGCCTTGGTCAGCGGCACTTTATACTTGTTCTTCGCTAACGGATGTGCTCCCTTGACCGGCTTTGGCGGCTTGGCAGATGCCACGGAATCGGAGCGACGCTGTCCAGCAACCACATGCGCGCCGCGGCAAATTTGTTGATCCATTTCCAGCGTAATGGCCGCGCTCACCGCGGCGGTAGCTGGTGCAGCGGTCTCTTGAGCTGCCCTCCTGGTAAGATTCCATATATTACGCTTTGCGGCGGTTTTCCATGATTTTCAGGAACGATCGCCCACGCAACTCGTCGATAGTGAGCCCGGACGTGGCAGCTTCCTGCTCTGTGAACGCGCCACAATTCACACCACGCAGCAGAAAGTTCAATAAACCTTGTCCGGTTGCCGCGTCGTCAAAAACATCGCCCACCAGCGTGGCTTGCGCGGCCTTGTCGACAAAATTTCGCAGGCGCGCCGCGGCCGAATCCAGGCTCTTCAGAAAGAATGCGTATACGGCTGCATAACGCGTTGGGATCTGGCCGGGATGCAGATCCCATCCCTGGTAATAACCGTGCATCAGGGACCGTTGCACCAATTCGAAGTGATGACGCATGGCGCGGCGGACCACGATGCCATTCTCGGCCCGCTGCTCATCGCTCGCGGGCGCCCGATGCCGGGGGATGGGCAAAATCGTGCTTGGACCGTCGGAGAGGAATACTCCACGATCCGCCGCGCTCACCTGCATCACGTGCCGCGCGAAGTCGCACGCCGGGTGATCCAGGCGCTGCTCGGCCGCCGCGATGTTGCAGCTCGCCGAATAATCGTAAGGCCCGAAATGCAGCCCTCGGGCGCGCCCCTGTGCCGCTTCCAGCAGCTTCGGAATGCCGCACGTTCCCGCGGAGTCGATGATGGCTTGCGGCGTTTCGATCATCAGCTCGATCTTAAGAACACCGGATTTGAGACCGTGCCGCGACTCCGCCTGGTCCAGCACCCCCACCAGGTCCCTCACCTCGCCTGGCACCGTGATCTTAGGCAGCGTAATCACGAAATTATCGGGCAGGTTGCTGGTTTCCTCCAAAAGCGCCGTCAGGAACAAATCCAGCGTCCGCGCGGCCCGCGCCCGCAGCAACTCCGTGAATGCCTTGGTACGAATTCCGATGAACGGTGGAAAACCCGGCTTGCGCATCCCGCGCGCCACCAATTGCGCGGTGGACACCGCATGTCCATCCTCTTCAGCTTCGGATCGATAGCCGTAGCCGTCTTCGAAATCGATCCGAAAATCCTCCACCGGCTCCCGTTCCAGCTTCGCAACGGTTCGTTCGAAAACGGAGGTAGCCAGTTCGCCGGGCGGCAACCCCAGGCATTCGGCGAAAGACGACGCGTCGGGCGTATAGTTGCGAATCAGCTCCCGCGCCAGCGTTCCCAAGCGTGCCGGAGTCTCGGCTTTAAATAGTTGAGCGCCGCCGTAGACGGTGTGAACCGGCTGCCGGTTTGAGCCGGTCAGAACCACCGGGTCATGAGCACTTTTTGCTCGGTATAGAACATGACAGCGTCTTTGCCGTGTGCGTGCAAATCGCCGAAAAACGAGTTCTTCCAGCCCGCGAACGGGAAAAAGGCCATGGGCGCAGCCACGCCGACATTGATCCCCACCATTCCGGCTTCCACCTTGGCCGAATATTCGCGTGCCGCCTTTCCGCTGCCGGTGAAGATGGAAGTGGCATTTCCAAAAGGCGAACGATTCACCAGTTCAATGGCCTCTTCGAGCGTCCCCACTCGCATTACCGATAGCACCGGTCCGAAAATCTCGTCCCGTGCGATAGTCATCTCCGGCTTTACGCCATCGAAAATCGTTGGTCCCAGGAAGAAGCCGTCACCCTTCGGCTTTGAAATTCTGCCGTCCAGGAGCGGTTTAGCGCCTTCCGCGACACCCTTTTCGATATAACCGGCCACGCGGTCTCTGTGATCCTTGGTCACGAGCGGCCCCATGCCGACACCCTCTTCGATGCCGTCGCCAACGCGCATCTCGTTCACTTTCTCGATCAACAGCTTCAGCAGCGGTTCGGCGGCATCGCCCACGGGCACCAGCACGCTTCCCGCCAAGCAGCGTTCGCCGGCGGCCCCAAAAGCCGAGCTGATGATATTTTCGACAGTCTTGGGCAGATTGGCGTCCGGCATCACCACCAGATGATTCTTCGCGCCGCCCAGCGCTTGCACGCGCTTGCCCTCCGCGGCCGCAGTCTTGTAGATGTACTTGGCTATAGGCGTGGAGCCAACGAAGGAAATCGCCCGCACCAGAGGATGATGCAGCAGCGCATCCACCGCCGCCTTGTCGCCGTGAATCAAATTGAAAACACCGGCAGGCAGACCCGAATCGTGCAACAACTTGGCCGCCAGCGTGGGCGTCATGGGTACTTTTTCAGAAGGCTTCAAGATGAAGGCGTTGCCTGCGGCGAGCCGGCCACCATTGCGGGTGCGAATGGTAGCCGGGGGCGAGTGGTCTTCGTACAGGATCCCGACGGCTTTTTCATC